>Ga0208373_1000313_pt1 | contig 88158 bp, 77 predicted proteins | sample RifOxyC2_FD_184036 | JGI IMG/M metagenome (GOLD analysis project Ga0208373, IMG submission 184036) | Soil microbial communities from Rifle, Colorado - Rifle Oxygen_injection C2 (SPAdes) | ecosystem: Environmental > Terrestrial > Deep subsurface > Rock core/Sediment | place: Rifle, Colorado... | reverse complement strand
ATGATAGCGTTCTTAACAGATTTACTTTTAAGACGCTGTTCAACATTATTATGAATCATGATACCTCCGAATGAAGTGTTATAAAATAACTCTTCTTCCTTTGGGTATCATATGATACTAACTATAAGTGAAATGTTAAAGTCCCTCTCCGTCATCCCGAGCGGAGTCGAGGGAAAGGAGAGGGATTTAGGGTGAGGTCGGAAAATTAAATAGCAAAAACTAACCTCTCTCTTTGTCTCCCTCCTTAGTAAGGAGGGAGAGCGGAAGTTTTTTCTTTTCTTGATAATTTACTTCTCTATAGATAAGTTGTAAATAGTAAAGGGGCTCCATTAAAAGCAATTGCCGGGGGAGCCGATTGAATGGAAGTCAATGCGGACCAAATATGAAAATCAAATGTTTTATTGCTCTTATTGTTTCAAGTATTATCATTTTGTTGAGTAATCCTACTACCGCTTACTCTCAAAATTGGGGTATGAGTTTAGGTATCTCAACAGAAAAAGTTGTTTTTGGAGACGTACTTTACAGAAACAACACACACTTTTTTCATTTTGGTCTAGGTTATCAATTAACTGATGCAAAGGGAGAGGAAAAATCTGAAAGGAAAACTAATTATGGACTTTCAACTTCTGGAAGCGGTGTTAAATTCTATACTGTGGATTTGGGTTATGGATATGAAATCATTGATACTATAGAATTGTTTGTGGAATTATCAATCGGCCAAAGGAAATATTACACCAATTATATTGACAAAAGATTTAAGGATGGTGGCTATCATATGATTGATAGAGATGAGATGATAGCTGGGTTGGGTATAGGTGCGAGTTACTCGATTAATAGTCAATTCAAAGTATTTGCTAGTTATAATAGCATACGAAAACTTGGAGTCGGAGTAAGATACGTTTTCAATCTATACTAATGTATTTGTCTGAAGATAAAAAGCCGGAAAAGAGCTTACAGTTCTATAATGCTTTTCCACTCTTCACTCTACGCTCGGAATTTATCCGCCATCTTCTTGGCGGACTCGATACTAAGTTACGGAATGTCTTGTCCGTGCGACGCCACCCAAATCTTAAACCACTCTTCGCGGGTTAGATTTACATTCAATCCTTTCATAGCCGCTTTAATTCTATCAATTTTGCCGGTGCCGAGTACAATAACAAAATTCACCGGATGGACGAGTAACCACGCGGCGGCAATCGCGTCAATTTCAACTTGGTATTTGTATGCAATCTCAAACAAAACATTTCTCACGCGGTTGGCTTTCTCGCTATTCTCGTGGAAAATTCTTCCTCCGGCAAATGGCGACCAGACCATTGGCGGAATTCTTTTCTCTTGCAAGAAATCTATGTTGCCTTTATCAAAATGTTCTGTGCAGAGAACTGAAGCTTCAATCTGATTTGTTACCAAAGGGAAGTCTAATCTGGATTGAAGCAAATTAAGCTGATGGGGCAAAAAATTTGAAACACCAAAGTGAAGAACCTTTCCGCTTTGCTTAAGCTCGTTCATAGCTTCAGCAACTTCATCTGCGTTCATCAAAGGATCGGGGCGGTGAATGAGAAGAACATCGAGATAATCTGTGTTTAGGTTGCGCAGAGAATTTTCAGCAGACCACAAAATGTGCGCTTTGGAGGTATCGTAAGAGTGCATTAAAAATTCCGGGTAACGGGGAGTCGCAAGTTTAATTCCGCACTTTGAAACAAGCTGAACCTTTTCTCTTAACGATGTATTTTCTTTTAAGATGTTGCCGAAGATGTTTTCGCAAGAATATTGTCCGTAAATATCGGCATGGTCAATTGTGGTTATTCCAAGCTCGAGTGATTGATTTACAAGTTCATGTAATTGATGTGAGTTGTAGTTCCACTCTTTAGCCCGCCAGAAACCGAGCGAGAACCGGGACATTTTGAATTCCATACTTTACCATAATTCTTATTGATGATATGCAATATACTGTTTAGATTGGATTTGTATAAAAAGTGACTAAAAAAATGTTGAACAATCTGGTAAACAAAAACGATTTAAAAGAAGTAATACGACGAGTCAAGAGTAACCCCAATTTAGCCGGTTCAATCGCACGAAAATTTTTTTCAACCAAGAATAACAGAGCTATACAAGCTTGGTCTCATGTTTCTGCGCCGCAAGACAAGTGGTGGTACATTCCGGAAGTGATTAGTCGCTGGAATTATTTGATTACGGGTGATTACAATCTCGACTATTATGCCTATATCACAGAAAAATATTTGCGGAATGAGGGAAAATACAAGGCGCTTTCTTTGGCTTGCGGAACGGGTTCGCGAGAAATTGAATGGGCTAAGACAAACAGGTTCGGTGCAATAGATGCTTTTGATGCTTCACCGAAGAGAATAGGCTTTGCAAAATCTCAAGCGGAAAAAGAAAATTTATCTGATATCATTTCTTTTAATGTTGGGAATGTGATAGATGTTCGCCCAAATGAAAGCGAATATGATCTTTTTCTAGGGGAGCAATCTTTGCATCATTTTTCTCCTTTGAATGAAGTAGTAGAAAAAATTAAATATTCCGTAAAGCCCAATGGATTAATTATAGTTAATGAATATGCCGGTCCGGATAGGTTTCAGTGGAGTGAAGAGCAAGTTTATTACGCTAAAGAACTATTGATTAAACTCCCGGAAAAATACAGAACGTTTTATAACAGCGTGGAAATCAAAAGCGATATATATAAGCCTGGCAGGATGAGAATGATTATGAATGATCCTTCCGAAGCAATAGAATCAAGCAAAATATTACCGCTATTCTCAAAGAATTTTGAACTGCTGGAATTTAAACCTTGTGCCGGTACTCTGCTTCATCTTGTTTTTGATGGAATTGCTCACAATTTTTTGAACGAAGAAACAGTAACGAAAGAACTGCTTAAAATGTGTTTTGATTTTGAAGATACGCTGTTAACACAGAAGAAAATAGAAAGTGATTTCATTTTTGTGATGTATAGAAACAAAAAGTAAGCGTATGAAAAGAAAAATACTCTACATACTCGGCACGCTGCTATTCTTCTATTTAATATTGCTTATTCCTACCGAGAGTGTAATTACTCCAAAACTTGCAGCTAAGAAGCTGTTTGTCTGGGATAGAGATTCGCTTTGGCGCTCTTTGGAAAATGAGTATGTTAAATCAAAATCGCTTGGCTGCGAAAAGTTAGAAAGCCAAATCTTTAGAAACTTTGCATTTATTAATTCTTTATCGGATGAAATTACTAATCAAAAATTGCAACCAAGTGATCCGTTATTTGAGGACATTGGACAAGTGATGTTTTCAACGGCAGCTCTTATTGGTGGCTGCGAAAAACACACAGAGGAGTTTGTTGATTTGTTTTCCAAAGTAAGAAGCGTTATTAAGAATGAATCGCGTGAATGGAATTTGAAAGACATTATAGTGCGCCAAACACTCTACAAAATTATTTACGGCGGAAGAGCCGCTGTAGAGGAGCTACTGCTTCAATCAAAAAAAGAAAATATACAAGAGCTTACTCTTGGCGATGATGAAGAATCCGCGACACCATACACAAGTATTCTCGGAGTGAAAATTCATAGCGGGGATATTTTGGTTTCGCGCGGCGGAGCGCCGACCTCGGCATTAATCGCGCGTGGAAATGATTACCCGGGAAATTTCTCTCACGTTGCATTGGTGTATGTTGATGATGAAACAAAACTTCCTTACATCATTGAATCTCACATAGAGAGGGGCGTTACAATCTCCAGTATTTATGATTATCTGAAAGACAAAAAATTGCGTGTGATGGTTTTGCGTCTTCGAAAAGATTTACAGCAATTGCAGATTGATCCGATGCTTCCGCGCAAAGCAGCCCGGCTTGCATATCAAAGAGCCGAAGCCGAACACATTCCTTACGATTTCGAAATGGATTTTAGCAATGATGATAAATGGTTCTGCTCGGAAGTTGCTTCATCAACTTATAAGAAACTGGGCGTAAATCTCTGGATGTCAGTTTCAAGTATTTCAACTTTGGGAACTGCAAAATGGCTTGCCGGATTTGGTGTAACACACTTCGAAACACAAGAGCCCTCCGATCTCGAATACGACCCGCAGCTAAAAGTCGTAGCAGAGTGGAGAAATCCGGAAACACTTTATCAAGATCATGTTGATAATGCAATTGTGGAAGCTCTGCTTGATGAAGCCAATGAAGGAAAAGAACTTTCTTACGACTGGTATATGCTTCCGTTTGCGCGGTTGATGAAATTCTACAGTGTGATTCAAAATAAATTTGGCGCTGAAGGAAGTATTCCGGAAGGAATGAGTGCTGAATCGGGACTCAGACACAAAAAATATGAAAGTATTTTCAATTCGATAAAAGAGAAAGTTTTAGTTGATGCTGAGAAGTTTGCAAAAGAAAATCATTATCAACCACCTTATTGGAAAATTGTTGGCTTTGCTAAAAAGTATGCAAAAGAAAATTAGTATTAGAAATATCAATTGGGTGTAGCTTCGCAGTTCATGCTCTTGCTCGTGATCTTAATCTTGATCGTCTTTAGTGAAGTGTAAGCAGATCAAGGTCAAGAGCCAGCCTCGCGTTGCCGGAGGCAAGGCGGGTAAGATCAAGATTGTAACAACGATGAAGATTAACTTAACATGAAATAACACAAAAGCATTAACTCTTGGAGGTAGAATGTCTCTGCAAGAAAAATCAATCGGCTTTAAGCGGGAACTTGGACTGCTTGATTCAACGATGATTGTCGTTGGCTCAATGATCGGCTCCGGAATATTTATTGTGAGCGCTGATATTGCGCGCACTGTTGGCTCCAGCGGACTTCTTCTATTAGTTTGGTTAATCACCGGAGTAATTACTTTGATTGGCGCGTTAAGTTATGGCGAGCTTGCATCATTAATGCCCTTTGCCGGCGGGCAATATGTTTACATACGCGAAGCCTACAATCCCCTAGTTGGTTTTTTGTATGGCTGGACATTGTTTCTCGTAATTCAAACAGGAACGATTGCCGCAGTTGCAGTTGCGTTCGCAAAATATACCGGAGTTATAATTCCTTGGTTTAGCCCAAGCAATGTCTTGCTCGAGCTTGCCGGATTAAAAATCTCGGCGGCTCAATTACTGGCTATTGTAAGCGTAGTCTTTCTGACATTTGTAAATGTTGGCGGAGTTAAAGAGGGAAGATTTGTCCAGAATATTTTTACTGTTTCTAAAACAATTGCGCTGCTTGGTTTGATTGTACTTGGCTTCATCATTGGCTCAAATACCGATGTTATTTCAGCTAACTTTACAGACATGTGGAGCGCAAAACAAATTCATCTAAAGAATGGATTGATTGATGTAATTGAACCGCTTGCCGGGTTTGCCGTTATAGCGGCAATTGGAACAGCTATGGTTGGCTCACTTTTCTCAAGTGTTGCGTGGGAAAATATTACATTCATTGCCGCAGAAGTTAAAGACCCAAAGAAAGTAATTCCCTGGAGTTTGTTTCTTGGAACAATGATTGTAACTGTGCTTTACATTCTTGCGAATGTTGCCTACTTAGTTGTTCTTCCTCTTCAAGGCGATCCTTCTGCTAATAGTGTTGCCGGAATGGGAATTCAATTTGCGGCTGAAGACAGAGTTGGCACTGCGGCGGCACATTTTATTTTTGGCGATGTAGCTGTTGCAGTTATGGCAGTCTTAATTATGATCTCTACATTTGGTTGCAACAACGGGTTAATCTTAGCCGGCGCGCGTGTTTACTATGCTATGGCAAAAGATAATTTGTTTTTCAAAGTAACGGGTGAGTTAAACAGCAAGTCTGTTCCGGCAAAAGCTTTGTGGATTCAAGCGATTTGGACAAGCTTACTTTGCCTTTCCGGCACATACGGTCAGCTTCTCGATTATGTTGTGTGTACTGTGCTAATCTTCTACATACTAACAATTGCCGGTGTGTTTATTTTGAGGAAGCGGCTGCCAAATGCCGAACGCCCATATAAAGCATTTGGCTATCCGTATCTGCCGGCGCTCTACATTTTCCTGGCGGCGTCAATTTCAATTATTCTATTAATCTACAAACCGGATTCAACTTGGCCCGGTTTACTAATTGTTGCGCTTGGAATTCCGGTTTATTTTATCTGGAATAAATTTCGTGCGAAATCGTAAGTGAAAGAATAAAGAAAATGAAAAAGAGGATTGTCTATTTTCACTGGAATCAAGATGAAGCAGCGGCGAACGCCAAGAAAATGAAATCGCTGGGTGTTGAGGTTGAACTTGGCGTGCTTAATTCTCAATCAGATTTCAAAACTATTAGAAATAATCCGCCGGATATTTTTGTGATTGATCTCAGCCGGCTTCCATCTCACGGAAGAGAGGTTGGAACCGGTTTGAGATCGTATAAATCCACAAAGCATATTCCGATCATTTTCCTTGAAGGGGAAAAAGAAAAAGTTGAGAAGGTAAAGCAAGTCCTTCCGGATGCAACATTTTGTACGTGGAAAGACTTGAAAGCTGGAATTAAGGAAGCTGAAAGTATTGATACTGTAAAGCTGATTCCGAAGAAAAATATTTTGCAAGCATACTGGAACACACCGCTTCCCCAAAAACTTGGTTTAAAAGAAAACAGTATTGTTGGATTGATTGATCCACCGAGAAAACTGAAAGAAATTCTTGGCGAACTTCCTCAAGGAGTGAAGCTTGTTAAAAATCCCAAGAAGCAGTGCGAACTATTTTTGCTGTTCACGCTATTTATGGGTGGACTTGAAAGCAATTTTGATGAAATGAATAAACTGCTTTCCGAAAAAGGCTCAGTTTGGATATTGTGGCCGAAGAAAACAAGTGGAATTGAATCCGACTTAAACCAGAACGAAGTTAGGAACTACGGATTGGCAAGAGGTTTTGTGGATTACAAAGTTTGCTCGTTTGATGAAACCTGGAGCGGATTAAAATTTTGTAGGCGTAAAAAGTGAAATTGTAGAAACAAAAAGACCCCGCTGGTGCGGGGTCTTTTGTAAATATCATTTTAAGGTTTATAACGCATCTTCTTTCTTTTCGTCATATCTCACAACATGTTTCTTTCTTCCTTTCATGAAGAACGCAATTACTAAAAATACTATTACTGCGCCGCCGCCAATGTAAACCCAATTAAGTGAAGAGCCTGGAGCTACTTTCTCTTTCCACTTTGCAATGTGAGAATCAATTGAATCTTTGTTCGCGTCGGTCATCATATTATTTTCAATCAAAATTGGAATCCAAACCGGCTCTACAACTCTGAAGTAAACACTGTCGGTAAAAGCGTTGTAAATATTTTCTGATTCACCGCCGCTCTTAACGCCAAGGTTTTTAATTTCATCGCCAACAAATGATTCAACGCTGTTAACAAATTGTTCGCCCGATTTGAATTGCAGCATAGCAATTTTCTTTTCGCGGAAAAGTTTGTTTACCTGTCCCCACATTTCATCGTTAACTCGAATGTTCCAATCGGCAAACATTGCGTCTATGTTTGCAATCTGAGCAGTCTTGTCTTTTCTATTCAAATATACTTCTGCTAACTTCGGTCCAATCTGGCGCCAAACCTTGTTAAAGTCTTTGTATTGCTTTTTCATTTCGCCAAGATCAGCTGGAGTCATTTGCGTTACTTTCATAAACTGAACGTTATCGGCAATTGTTCTCTCGATATTGTAAAACAGATTTCCGGCATCAACTTTTGTGTAGATGTTTTGCTTTTCTGCTTCATTAAGTCCGCCAGGAAGCTGAACAAACTGAGCTAATAAGCTGTCAACAATTCCGCGTACAAGTTCATCTCTCTGCTGAATGTTAGCTTTTAGTTGAGCAACAAGCTTTTGAAGCGAGGCAATTGTCTGCGCGTCTTTTGCAGAACGGATTTGCAAAGTTCTTATCTGCGCGATCAAACCTTGGTTTTCTTGGCTTATCGTAGAAATTTTGTCTTTTAGAGTTCCTACTTCTGTGGTGAGTTCTGTAATCTGTGTGAAATCGCCTTTGCGTATTTCTACAGCGCGTTCAATCTTAGAAAAAGATGATTCAAAATTTTCCGGATAAAGTGAGTTATCAAGCAAACCTTTATCGGCGAGAAATTCCGATTTCAGCATGGCTATGTTTTCCGAAATTGTATTGCACTCATCGAGAGAGGTAGCATTTTTAATTGCTGTTTCAAGCTGCTGGTAGCGGGCTTTGAAATTTTGTGTCTTCTCGTAATCGGATTGTGCTCTAAGTGTCGCCCCAAACGCAATAGCAAAAAAAACAATTAGGAATAATTTTGTTCTCATCTTTTCTACCTCATTAAACCTTTGAAATTGAGCAGGTACTTGTTTGGGTTATCAAGCAATTCTATGTTTGGGGATTTCTGATTAAAAGCCGGCGCTGTAAGTCCGCGCTGTTCCGAAATTAGAATTTTATTTTCAAGCTGCATTCCGCTTTCTATGGATTTAAAAACATAAACGTTCTTAAACTCTTTTGCCGTGATAAAATAGTAACCGGCTTTATCCCGTATGATTCTGACTTCCTTGCCAATGTAGTTTGTAGAGTCTTGAAACTCTTCAAAGAAAAGAGGCTTTACGTTGAGAGTGAAAGAATAACGTTGTTCGATTACGTTTCCCTTCACATCAACTTTTAGAGCATTCTCAATAGGCCATGCATATTCTGCCGGTTTGAGAGTTAAAGTTGAACAAGCAATTGCAGTAATAAGAAGCACCAACAATGCGAAAGCATTCCTAAATCGCATGAAAATCCTCCGGCTAATTTTTAACTAATGAAACATAATGAATTAGCAACTCTTTTGTAAGAGGATGATTGCGAGATCAAAGTTTTATAAGTTTGCCTTTGATTTGACTAATTACTTGGATCATCCTGTGAATCCCTATAAAGGATTAAAAAATATACCCAAAAGCATCTGGCTTCTATCATTAGCAACTTTAATTAACCGCTCCGGAACAATGGTGCTTCCGTTTCTTGTAATCTATATGAACCGGAAAATCGGCGTTAGTCCTACTGCAGCCGGAATGGTGCTAATGGTTTATGGTTTAGGAGCGCTACTTACTTCACCATTTGTTGGAAGACTTGCCGATAGAATCGGTTCACTTACGGTTATGCGGGTTTCACTTATCTGTACCGGATTAATGATAATTCTTTACTCATTTATTACAGATTACAATCTAATATTGATAGTAACTTTTGTTTGGTCGGTTATTAGCGAAGCGTTCCGCCCGGCAAATCTTTCCTTGATTTCTTTTGAAACTTCAACTGAGCAGAGAAAGACGGCGTTTGCTCTTAACCGTCTGGCAATAAATTTGGGCATGAGCATTGGTCCGGTAGTTGGCGGATTTCTAACGCAGATAGATTACTCGCTGCTTTTTTATGTGAACGGAACCAGCTCTATTCTTTCGGGAATCTTTTTGAGCTTCATAAAAATCGAAAGCCAATCATCGGAAAATAGACTTGAGGCATCCGAAGCGAAAAACAGCACGAAGTCCTTGCTAAATAAAGTTGCTCTTTTCAGCGATAAACGCTTTTTGTTTTTTATGATTGCTCTAATTCCGATTAATCTGGTTTTCTTTCAGTTTCTTGGTGGACTTCCGCTATATATAGTTAATGAGCTACACTATACGGAAGCAACATTCGGAATTCTTATGTCCATCAATACAATTATGATTGTACTGGTAGAAGTTCCGCTTAACAATGCAATGTCTAATTGGGATGATAGAAAATCATTAGCGCTTGGTTCATTGCTCGCCGCAGTTGGTTTTGGTATGATGAGCTTTTCCAGCTCACTTATTTGGCTTGTAATAACAATAGTAATCTGGACTTTCGGCGAAATGATTTTCTTTCCCTCCAGCGCTTCTTACAGCTCGGTAATATCTCCGGAAGAAAAGCGGGGAGAATACATGGGTTACTATCAAATGGTTTTTAGTTTTGGGTTTATGTTTGGTCCGTGGCTTGGCGCTGTTGTATTAGATAAACTCAACTCAACAATTTTGTGGGGCGGTGCGTTTGTGCTTGCGTTAATTTCAACAACCATGTTTGTTATGATGACCAAGAAAACTGAGAAATAAATTTCTTTTCTTTCTCAAATTCACTTTATTATATTGCAACACACATCAAAAAACATCAAGAAAGGAACACCGTATGAAATCATTTAAAACAATGATTGCTTCATTTCTATTATTGTCTGTTGCTGCTATAAGCGCGCAAGACCAAGCCGAGATGATGAAAAAATGGCAAGACTATATGACTCCGGGACCGGTTCACAAAACATTTGAAAAAAATTGCGGTACTTGGAAAGCCGATATTACTCAATATATGGGCGGACAGGAAATGAAAGCCGAAGGCAAAGCAGTTTTTGAAATGATTCTCGGCGGCAGGTATATGAAATCATCTTTCAATTCTACAATTATGGGAATGCCTATGGAAGGTTTTGGTTTGGATGCGTTCGATAATATCACCAAAGAATATATCTCGATATGGTTAGATAACATGGGTACCGGAGTTATGCATATGAAAGGAAAGATTGATCCTGCAACAAACAAATTAACTTACTTAGGAAAAATGGTTGACCCGATGACTGGAAAAGAAACGACTGTAAAAACAGTAACCACCCAAGCTGATGATAACAAGATGCTTTTCGATATGTTTACCGTTGACGGCACTCAAGAAACAAAGAACATGTCAATAGTTTATACTCGCGTAAAATAAATTTTTCCCGTTAATGATGAAGCCTGGAGTGCTGTGAGGGCTATCCGGGCTTTTTTATTTCTTTTTTTTGATGTAATACTTTTCGATATGCTTGTAAGCTAAAAAGCCTACCGCCCCAACTTGAACTGCGCCCAAAATTTGTTTGAACCACCCCATACTTTGATTAGCCATGTAATTTTGGTAAAGTGGATTAAGAAGGTTTGCTTTTGCATCTGCCGGATTTTGATTGTTAAGCCAGGCAAGCTGCATTCTCGTTTGCATTAGGATGGAAGTAGAATCATTTAGGAAGTTGGTATTTATGTTTAGCGAGCTAAGTTCATTACCGAAATAAGAATCAGGCAAGTATCTCAACGGATTGAAGTAAGTTGAAAAGTTTAGTGGTGGTTCATTAATTTGCGAAGTATCGCGTTTAACGTTCTGAGCAAAGACAGAAATGCCTGCTAATAGAAGAATGTTAAAAATTTTCTTCTTCATCTTCGCTTAAATCTTCGTCACCAAAAATATCTTCGTCGTCAAGATTTAGATTATCGTCGGCGAGTCCGCCTGGCTCTTTTTCCTCAATTTCTTCTTCATCAACGCGCTTACTCTTTTTAGAAGTATCTTCTTCCGTTGCGTAGAAAGCCCCGCTGGATTGATAGAGACTGCCGCCGGAATAATTATCATCCATTCTATCCATAACTTGCCCAAGGATATCAGCTGTAAGGTCTTCCTTCATTTCTGCAGCATCTGCTTTTTTACCCTCATCAAATTTATCCATTCCTACATCGGTGCTCTTCCACAAGTCTGTAAGTTCTTTCTTTTCTAACTTGGATAGATGAACACCAATTTCTTTTTCAATTGTCTTCAAATCGTTCTGATCCCAGGTGGAATCAGAGTAAAGCTGCTCTTTCATAAAATCCCAGAATGAACTGCTGGATTTATCCGGAGAAGGTTTTTTCTTGAGAGAAGCAACCACATCGTTCGCAATTTTTTTCATAGACGCTGGCACAATTACACCCTTTATTTTTTACTTAATAAACTTAGTAATAAATATAAAAAATCATCAAGTAGTTTTTTTATCACTTGAAAGTTTATAGAAAGTAATTGAACAATAATGTAAGATTCTTGCTATTTTTTACGTTGAATTAAGAAATTAATTGTTAGTTCTTGTCTAAAATATTTTTGCCCCTGTAGTTCAATGGATAGAACGCGAGCCTCCGAAGCTCGAAGTGTGGGTTCGATTCCCGCCGGGGGTACAACTGGCAGGTTCTCCCGAAGGGATTCCTTCGGAAGAGTCCTGTCAGGGTACAGAAAGAAAAAACTTATGCAACTAACTTATAGCTCTCCACATAAACATATCTTTTCAATTTGCTATCAGAGGAACTTATGAAAAACGCCGCCAGTTTTATTCTATCAGCATTATTTGTTTTCATTCTATCTCAGAACGCATTTCCGCAAACAGAAGATAAATCACTTCTAACGCTTAACAGAATTTTTAACAGCGCAGATTTTTCTGCAGAAAGATTTGGTCCAGCCAGATTTGTTGAAGAAGGAATATTTTACACAACGTTGGAAGCCTCCAAAGATGCACCAGGCGGTAGAGACATAGTTAAATATGAAACTGAAACCGGAAAACGAGAAGTCTTGGTTTCGGCTAAACTTTTAATTCCGGAAGGGCAAACAAAGCCGTTGGGAATTAGCAATTACACTTGGTCAGCCAATAGAAATTTGCTGATGATTTATACAAATACCGCAAGAGTCTGGCGGCAGAACACTCGCGGCGATTATTATGTGTTGAACCTTAAAACGAGCAAGCTTCAAAAGATTGGCGCCTTTGCAAAGCCTTCCAAATTGATGTTTGCTAAAATTTCCCCGGATGAACAAAAAGCGGCATACGTTTGCGAAAACAACATCTATGTAGAAAACCTTGCTGATGGAAAAGTAACTCAGCTTACCTCTGATGGTTCAAATACAATTATTAACGGAACATTTGATTGGGTTTATGAAGAGGAGCTGGATTTACGCGACGGATTCCGCTGGAGTCCCGACAGCAAAAGTATAGCTTACTGGCAGTTAGATGCATCCGGCGTAAATGTATTTTATATGATTAATGACACCGATTCACTTTACTCAAAAGTAATTCCGGTTCAGTATCCAAAAGTTGGAACAACAAATTCGGCAAGCAAAGTTGGTGTTGTAAATATTGCCGACGCGAAAACAGTATGGATTAATGTTCCCGGCGACCCGAGAAACAATTACATCGCAAGAATGGACTGGGCGGCAAGCTCAGATGAAATTGTAATTCAGCATTTAAACCGGCTGCAAAATCAAAATGAAGTAATTCTTGGTAACGCTAAGACCGGCGAAGTAAAGACAATCTTTACAGAAAGAGATTCTGCTTGGATTGATATTCACGACGAGCTGATGTGGCTGAAGAATGGAAAAGAGTTAACATGGATTAGCGAAAGAGACGGCTGGCGGCATCTTTATATCATTTCACGCGATGGAAAAAATGTTAAGCTTGTAACTCCCGGCAATTATGATGTAATTGATTTGCAGCTTGTTGATGAAAAAAGCGGCTATGCTTACTTCATCGCATCGCCGGATAACGCTACGCAAAAATATCTTTACAGAACAAAGCTTGACGGCAAAGGAAAGCCCGAACGTTTAACGCCGAAGGAATTTACCGGAACAAATTCGTATCAGATTTCAGAGGGAGCTAATTACGCGATACACAATTTTTCTTCCGCTAACTCAACACCAATTTCTCAATTAATTAAACTCCCGGATCATGCTGTAATTAAAAAGGTAGTTGAGAACAAAGCCTTATCAGAAAACATAGCAACTCTAAAAAAGCTTCCGACTGAGTTTTTTCAAGTTGATATTGGCGGCGGTGTAATGCTTGATGGCTGGATAATGAAGCCCTTTAATTTTGATCCCGCAAAAAAATATCCGGTTCTATTTTTAGTTTATACTGAACCAGCCGCGCAAACAGTTGTAGATCGTTGGAGCGGAGATTTTCTCTGGCATACGATGCTTACCCAGCAAGGTTATATTGTTGTGAGTGTAGATAACCGCGGTACTCCTTCACCCCGCGGAAGAGATTGGAGAAAATCTATTTATAAAAAGATTGGTATTCTAAACTCAAGCGACCAAGCTGAGGCGGTTAAGGCATTGCTGCAAAAGTTTACTTTTCTTGATGCCGATAGAGTTGGTGTTTGGGGTTGGAGTGGCGGCGGTTCTGCAACTCTCAATGCAATGTTCCGTTTTCCGGATTTGTACAAGACCGGAATGGCTGTTGCGGCAGTCGGTCACGAAAAACTTTACGATACAATTTATCAAGAGCGTTACATGGGCTTGATTTCGGTAAATCCGGAAGTTTATGAAGAGGGCTCGCCGGTAACTCATGCGAAAAATCTTAAGGGCAACTTATTAATTGTTCACGGCACCGGAGATGATAACGTTCACTATCAAGGCGCGGAGTTGGTTATTAACGAATTGATTAAACACACTAAGCCTTTTACAATGATGGCATATCCAAACCGCTCACACGGAATTTATGAAGGAGAGGGAACAACACTTCATTTGTTTAGTCTCTTAACAAGATATTTAAACGAAAACCTTCCGGCGGGAGCTAAATAATATTTGTGATTGAATCATCCTCTTCGTTAATTGAAGAGGATGATTTACAACTTATTGCTTCCAAAATTTTCCAAGAGGAAAATGCAATGAAAAAACTATCATGCTTTTTTCTTTCACTCCTTCTCTGTTTCAATATTTCTTTTGCACAACAACTTAAAGTTTCCGATTCATACCTTAAAATTTCTGCAAAGCAAACCGATCCGCTTTATACAACTTACACTTCGGCAATGGAACGATCCCGGCTTTATGGCGATAAAGGTTATAAGATGGATTACTATTCCGATCATCTGCCGATAAACTATTCCGGAGATCAAGCGGGCAGATTTTATTGTGTGTGGAAAGTTGATCAAGTTGTTGTAATGAACACCGGTGAATTTTTTCGTAAGCCGGTGGTAACATCTTCCTTTCCTGATATGGCTATTATAAATTATCAACCTTTCAACGGAATTGAGGTTCAAGAAACATTTTTTGTTTACAGCTCATCCATCGCAATGGTGAATCTGCAAATCAAAAACGTAGATAAGATTAAGCATGAACTAGAATTGTATCCAATTTTAGAACTTGGCAATGATTCGTTGCTCATTAAAGAATTTGATGCTGGAAGAAACGCTTACGTTACAAATCATCACGAATCAAAATATAGATTGATTAGCTCACTTTATAAAAACGCTCCTTATCCAACAGAGACAAGGGATTACCTCACAGCAAGTTTTCCAGCTTATTCGTTTGGCGGCTATCATAATTCGCTCGAAGCGTTCTACAATACAATTAAAACAGATTTCTATGCAGAGAATAGAAACGATTCTCTTAACAAAAAGCAGAATGGTCTAGTAAATTTTGTTTCGCTTCACGGCAAGTTTTCGTTACAGCCAGGCGAAGAAATTAATGTTTGCTACTTCCGTGGCTGGCAGGATCAGAAAGAGGATTTGCAAAAACTTGCAGATGAAATTGAAAAGCTCAAAATAGAACCGCTTCAAAAGTATGTTGATGATAATGTAAAATTGTTTGTCAAAATCCCCCGAATAAATTTTAAAAAGCAAGACGAAAAACTTGTTTACTTAAGCTCATTCAATCTTGCCCGTGGAAATTTTTATCCGCCAGCAGAAAAAGCCAATCACAATTTTTATGTCTTCTCCCGCCAGCCGCTTTGGGGTTGGGGACACGGGCATCAAGTATTGCATGAATCGTTGAGCATGTTAGCATACGCTTATCTCGATCCGCAATCGGCACAAGGCTCGCAGAGAATTTATATTGATCAACAACGGGAAGATGGTTTGATTGCATATCGCCACGGTCCACGCGGGTTGCAAGACTATCCTCACTTCAGCAAAGAACTTAATAAGAATATGTCAACGACGTCCGCACCATTTTTTAGCTGGATAAACTGGGAAGTTTACAAAGTTAGCAAAGACAAAAACTTTCTTTCCGATTCATACGAGAGCGGAACGAAATACTTAAAGTGGCTGATTGAAAACCGGGATCTGGATAAAGATGGTTTGTACGAGTGGGGACCTTACGGAATAATTGAAAACGTGCGCGATTGGTACAATGCAGTTTTCCAAGTTAGCAAAGACCGCCATCTCGATATTGACAAGGAAGATATTTCCGATGAGCTGGAGTGTGTTGATTTGACCTTGATGATGATTAAAGAAATGCGCTCGCTTGCAAAGATGGCTAAGGAACTTGGGCAGAAAGATGCTTCTAATGCCTGGAAAGAAATGGCGGACTTAACGAGCAAGTTAGTAAATGAAAAAATGTGGGACGACAGCAGCAAGTTTTATTATTCAATCAATAAGAAAGATCACACATTCAAGTTTCTAACAAGGGATTTACGGCGAATGGAAATAATTGGCTTCTTGGCTTTGTGGGCTGAAGCTGCGACGAAGGATAGAGCAAAAGAGCTGGTGAAGCATCTTACAAATCCGGAAAAGTTTTGGCGCAAGTATGGAATTCCAACTCTTGCCGCAGATGATGTTTGGTACACGCCCTATGTAGATTATTGCTGCAAGTGGAACGGTCCGGTTTGGCTGCTGTGGAATTACATGGTCTTGGATGGACTGAAAAAATATGGCTACAAAAATTTAGCTGCGGAAGTTGCTGACAAAATGATGCTTGCTGTTTCAACTCAACTAAAAAAGAATCATAACTTTTGGGAATCGTATAGTCCCGACAACGAAGTTCTCAACTCGCCCTCAAACTACATCTGGGATTCAATAATGGCGCGCGTGCTGATAGAGAAATACAAAAAGTAAATCAAAGAGATTCATATATTGTGGTGTACAACGGAACTGTCTGACCCTGACATAAAAAATATTTTATGGGTTATATTAACCTCCGGGCTGTTAAAGAAGTAGTGAAATTAAATTAAAATGAGTCAAACGCTTATGAAATTAGTGCAAATGATATTCTTGGTTATAGTGGTAACTACAAATTTGTTTTCGCAAACAATTTGGATTAAAGACATAAACAAGAGGCTGGTTTCTAAGGCATCTGTTTCCGTGCAAGTGATATATAAGGACACACGGTTTCTTCTGGAAGATGCCAAAGAGAAATTCTTTACAGCGGTTACCGATACTCTGGGAAAAATGATAATCTCCGGTGAATACGGTAAAGAAGAATTCTCTGTGGAATCTATAACTATAAAGGTTCAGCACAAAGATTATGATCCGTTTGAAGTTATAACAAAAGAATATTCAAGCTCGCCGACCTTTAATTACATAGTTTATCTTGTTCCTAAAAACTCTAAAGTAAACCTTAGCGGAAAAATAATTGCTAACAGACAAGAGATGAATGAACTCGACATTTATTCTTCATCAGAAATAGCTGAAAAATTGCAAATAAAGGAAGATGATATTTTGAATCTGATAAAGAAAAAGAAGATTAAAGGAAAAAAAATTGGTGATAAATACTTTGTTAGCGGAGATGAACTTAGAAAATATTTGGAAGAATAAATATTTGGAGGAATTATGTTGGTGTTTATTAGTTGGTCTGGTAGTGTAAGTAAGTTTATAGCAGAAAACCTAAAGAGTTGGCTTGAAAATGTTTTACAGTCTCTTGAACCGTGGTTGTCTATTGATATAGAAAAAGGGAAGAGATGGAATACTGAGGTAGTTGATAAACTCGAAAAATCAAAAATTGGAATAATCTGCTTAACCAAAGAGAATCTAGACGAAAGGTGGATATTATTTGAGGCTGGTGCGCTTTCTAGAAAGACTGACTCGTATGTATGTACCTTACTTTATGAACTTGAAAATACCGATGTAGAATATCCTCTTGCACAGTTTCAGCATACACTATCTAATAAAGAAGATATGCTTAAGCTTCTTCAAAATATTAATTCTTGTGTTGGGGAAAAAGGCGGAAAACCCTTAAAAGAACAAAATCTCAATAAAAGTTTTGAAAAATTTTGGCCAGATATAGAGAACGTGTTTAGAGAAGCAAAAACAAAGTATACTAACAAATCAAAGCCTGCTAGAAACGACCGGGAATTACTTGCCGAAGCTCTAGAGTTATTAAGAGCACAGGACAATAAGGTAAATATTATTTACGATAAACTAGTTTTTAACGAAATACTTTCCAGTATTTCTAAACTGAGTAAAAATTCTGATAATAGACAGCAAAAGGGTGTTCTTGATATGCTGTTTTCAGGAGAAGAATTTGAAAAACATGTAAAGGAAGTTAATAAGAAAGAAGAAATAAGAAAAAGGATTAACAAAGAATACAGATAATGTCATAATAGGAATAATTTATGATTAGAAGAATTTTTTTCACTTTAGTTTTGGTTGTGGTGGTCCTAAAAGCGCAGGACATTACTCTTGATAAATTCAAACTGAATGAGAATAATTTAATACTCTCTCGCCCGGCTCAGCCAAACCAATACATGGACAAGATTGGGCAGAAAGCGGCGTTGCTTGGGTTTGAAAGCGGCTCTTTCGAAATGTGGATTTGGCCTTGGAAAGTTCTTAGAAATTTTGAAATACAGTTTTTCGTTGGTACAACAACTCAGGCAATTCTTGCAAAAGATATTCTACGAGATATTTCCGTAACGCCGGAAGCAACAACGCTAACGTATGTGTACGAATCGTTTACTGTTAAGGAAATCATTTTTGTTCCCCACAATAAACCCGCCGCAGTAATTTTGTTAGACGTAAACACAACCACTCCGCTTACAATTGTTCCCGGCTTTATGCCGGTTATGCAGCCGCAGTGGCCTGCCGGAATTGGCGGGCAGTACAGTTATTGGGATGATGGTGTAAAAGCTTATGTAATTTCCGAATCGCAGCAACGAGGACTATTTTTATGCGGCTCGCCTGCAGCACAACAAATGGCGGCTCCGCCGGCACATATGTTTGCAGATAATCCAATTCAATTTAAGATGGATATAAAACCGGGCGATGCACAAAACAGTTTTATCCCCATTGTAATTGCCGGCTCACCGGTAAAAACAAAATACGATTCAGTGAAAGCGCTTTATAAAAACTTGCTTGTTAATATTGAGCGGAACTACAAAGACAATTTTGAATATTATAAAAATCTCCGCGAGAATACTTTAGAAGTAATAACGCCCAATCAAAGACTGAATCTGGCTTATGAGTATGGAAAAGTAGCACTAAATAATTTAATAGTAGATAACGCAACACTTGGCAAGGGATTAGTTGCCGGTTATGGATTAAGCGGCGGCGGCGGTCGCCCGGGTTTTGCCTGGTATTTTGGCGGCGATGCGTTTATTAATACACTCGCAATGAATACTTACGGAGATTATTCAACAGTAAAAGACGCATTGGTGTTTACGCAAAAATGGCAGCGGCAAGATAACTTTCCAATTCGGAAAAAAAATGCCACCGATAAACCAACTGATATTGGTAAAATGTCCCACGAGCTCTCTCAAAGCGATGGCTTAATTGATTGGTGGAATGATTATCACTACGGATACAATCACGCTGATACTACTCCATGGTATTTAGTTGCTATGGGGGATTACTTAAGAAAAAGCGGCGATATTGGATTTATTAAGCAAAGTTGGAAATCAATTGTGCAAGCATATAATTGGTGCAAAAGCAAAGACAGCAACGGCGATGGCTTAATGGATTTGCGTGGTGCCGGGCTTGGTGTTCTTGAATTTGGCTCACTCGTGAAAATATTTAATGATAACTACACTCAAAGTTTGTGGACGCAAGCAATAAAAGAAGTTAAGCTGATGGCTGGCTATTGCAGCGATAAAGAAATTGAGGCTGACGCTGAAAAATCTTTTGCTGTTGCAAAGAAAGCATTAGAAAAAATTTACTGGGTTGAAGATTTGGGATTTTACAGTTTTGGCGCTGCGGAAGATGGTAAGCAAGTCCGGGATAAAAATATTTACTCTGCAACTCCGATTCTTTTCGGTTTGTACGATGCAACGAGAAGTGAAAGCACTATAAAGCAGTTCAACGAAAGTGACATGGTAACGGATTGGGGTGTTCGCAACTTAAGTAGTAAATCATCTATGTATGAACCTACCAACTACAACTATGGAACAATCTGGCCGTTTACTTCATTCTTTATTGGCGCCGCACAATTTGCAACACACTTCAACTTACAGGGTTACCAAACAGTTCGGAACACTGCACAGCACTCATTTGATTATGGATTGGGAATATTACCGGAAGTTTTTTCCGGCGATATCAATACTAAACTTGGAGAAGCTTATAATAACCAAGGATTTAGCGTAAGCGGATATATTTTCCCAATGGTACGCGGCTTGCTCGGTTTAGAAGTTGACGCGTTAAACAACAAAATCTCTTTTTCACCAAAGCTTCCGGCGGATTGGAAATATCTCAAAGTTAATAAAGCTAAGATTGGTTCTTCAAGCGTTTGTTTTGATTTGAAAATAGATAAAACCGGAATGGAATTGTTAGTAAAGAAAGTTGGCGGTAAAAACATTCAAATAGAATTCTCGCCGGAGCTTCCGCTTGGTACGGAAATAATTTCAGCAAGGATCAACAAGAATGCTGTAACGCCCAAAATGATTCACCACAGTCAATCGGAACAATTAAACATCACGCTAGATCTTGAAAGCGAAAGTAAAGTTATATTTGAATATAGACCAACCGTGGCGATATACATGATTGAGACTGCTGCGTCAATTGGTGCGACAAATGAGGGAATAAAAATCGTATCTCAAGAACTGAACGGAAAAATACTTTCGATATTCTGTGAAGTTAAACCAGATAAAGAATACGAACTTGGCGTGTTGAACGGAGAATTAATTAAATCTGTATCCGGCGCTGAATATAAAAACGGCAAGTTGATGGTTAAAAACATTGGCAATGAAAAAAAATTGGTGAAACACAAGATCGAAATCGTTTTATAGAAAAAAATATTTTTCTTGTTGACTTTTGTTCAGACAAAACATTTTTCAAATAAAAAAAATTTTTTCTTATTAGGAATAAAAAAACATTTTTAATATGTTGTTTTAAGATAAATTAAAAGCTCACCACACTTTTAATTAGAGATTAATGTTACAAATTACACTAGAACCCCAAGGGCAAATAGTACAAAATCCATCGCACAAGAGTAACGATTGGGATTTTAAATTGAAGGTCGTTCGTGAGGGAGACCTTACCGAACTACGTGTTTGTTTTGAGGATTCGCTAGACTCCGGCACAACTGAAAATCTAAATTCAATTGATGTCGGACAAGAGGGACAAAACAAAAAGCTTCTTTAAAATCCTTGACGTACGGTAGGATTACAAAACTAACTATACCTTAATCTAACAGATGAAAGGTTATGGCAGAACAATCAAATCGCTTGTTATCGCTTGATATTTTCCGCGGATTAACTATTGCGGGAATGATTTTAGTAAACAATCCCGGCGACTGGGGAAATATTTATCCCGCACTTGAACATGCTAAATGGAACGGCTGCACACCAACTGATCTTGTTTTTCCTTTTTTTCTTTTCATAGTAGGTGTTTCAATTATGCTCTCTCTTTCAAAAAGAAAAGAAAGAGGTGACAATCAAAATAAATTGATGATGCAAATATTTAGACGGGGCTTACTCATCTTTATAATCGGTATTGCTCTTGGCGGATTTCCAACTTATAATTTTTCCCTCATTCGTATTCCAGGGGTACTTCAAAGAATTGCTATTGTTTATATAATAGCCTCATTTATATATCTTAAAACAAGCTGGAAGACGCAAGTTATTATAGCAGTAGTATTTCTTTTTGTCTATTGGGCGTTAATCACTCTTATTCCTGTTCCCGGTATTGGCGCTCCAGATTTATCCCAACCAACTATAATTGATAAACTGAACAATAAAGAAATTGCACCGAACCTTGTTGCGTGGATAGATAATCAAATACTATCCGGGCATCTTTGGCGGCAATCAAAAATTTGGGATCCGGAAGGATTGCTTAGCACACTTCCGGCTATATCTACCGGCTTGCTGGGAATTCTTCTTGGAACATTTCTAAAAAGCGGATTAGACAAAACACAAAAAGTTGGCTGGATTTTCTTCTTCGGGAATGTTGGACTAATAACCGGTATAGTTTGGGATATGTACTTCCCGATGAACAAAGCATTGTGGACAAGTTCTTATGTTGTGTTTACTGCCGGAATGGCGCTTCACTTTTTTGCAATGTGTTACTGGCTTGCAGATATAAAACAAATTACCTGGTGGATAAAACCTTTTGTTGTTTATGGTACGAACGCAATAACTGTTTATGTGCTCTCCGGCTTGGTTAGTATACTGCTTTCAAGAATTCACTGGATTGATACTACCGGCGGAACAGTCTCTGTTAAATCATTTCTCTACAATACTTTTTTCACACCATTTTTATCTCCAACAAACGCCTCGCTTGCATGGGCATTATTCTATGTTTTATTTTGGCTTGGCATAATGTGGATTTTCTATAAGAAAAAAATATTCCTAAAAGTGTAATTCATCCCCACGGCTATTCTACGGAACAAACGAAGCTCTTCATTCATCTAAAATTGAAAGAGGAGAGTTATCATGGCTACGGAATTCAAACTCAGCGCAAAAGAATTGCTTGCAAAGATTGAAGAGCTTATTAAAGAAGGCAACGCGCGCAGAATCATCATTAAAGATGAAAAGGGAAGAACATACATAGAAATTCCCGTAACGATTGGTGTTATTGGCGTTGTGCTTGCACCAATAATGGCAGCGGTAGCAGCCATTGCGGCGCTGGCTTCAAACTTTACTGTTGAAGTAATAAAGCCGGACGATCAAGAGTGATATAATTTTAGCTATGAGCGGACATGATGAGGCATGTCAAAAGGAATTTCGATTGAGAATTCTACTAATCCTTTAAGTTCGCCGTTTTCAAACCAAGGTGTTTGATGAATTAACTTTTTCTTTCCAGCCTTCTCAATTGTGTATGTATTCGGCTTTTGTTCAGCAATAATCTGTTTTATTTTTTCGTTTGATTCATTTGAATGACAAGCGAATAAATTTTGTCCAATCAATTTATAACCACCGTCATCTTTAAAAACCTCGGCAGATTTCTCGTTCATAAAAATTATTTTTCCATCCAGATCGCATATTGTAATTGCTGAAGGTAATTCTTTTGCCCAATCCATTTTTGTTTCCGTTTTTATTAGAAGAATAGCTCAAAGCTGAGCGAGTAATTGCGTATTGGCGCTAAGTTGCCAATGAACTCAACGTAATTATAGTTAAATATATTCTTTGCGTTGATGTAAACCTTTGCCGGAATATTCATTATAAAAAAGTTGCATCCAGCCATTAAATCCGTAATATATGCCGGAACGCGCTGTTCGCCATCAACGACTAAAGCTAATGGCGGCTCGGTCAAAGCGAAATCAATTTCTTCTACTCTACTCCAATAACGGAAATCAACGCCAAACTCAAATTGAGCTGGAGTAAAGCGCAAATTTGTATATACTGTATTGCGCGGACGGTACTTCATAGATTTATTTTTTTCAATATCACGTGACCACATATAATTGTAGCCGACAGAAAAGGTCAACATAGATGGAATAATATTCCAGTCGCTTACCAATTCCAATCCTTGAATTCTTGCTTTGGAAATGTTGAAGAACTGGATATCTCCTTCCTTTGTTAGATTCGGCTCAATGAAATTATTGTAATCGGTTTGGTAGAAAGCAGCATCAAGAGAAATGTCTTTCATCATGTAATGCATTCCAACTTCAAAAGAAAAACTTGTTTCGTATGTGAGATTGGGATTCTCAATTACACTAACTCCTCCGCCTACAGCTGTGCTGGTAAAAACTTCCGAAGGAGTTGGTGCGCGGAATCCTGTTCCTACTGACGCTCGTAAAATTAAGTCATTGGTAAATTTATAATTCAATCCGGCGCGCGGAGTGACAGCGTTCTTTCCGTTTGTTGTGTCTAACTTGATGTAATCATAACGAAAACCGGCGGTTAAAATTAAATCCGGAATTCCTTTGTATTCTGCCTGAGCATAACCGGCTCCGCCGAAAAAGGTTGGGTTCTTAAAAATATTTGAGGCAACATTTGCATATGAGAGTTCTATTCCGCCGGTTATTAAAAATTCGTTGGAAGTCTTATAATTTACAAGCGCTTCCCCACGTAAAAGATCTGCGGTTGAAGTTGTAATTTCCAAACCATAACCGGTAAATTTTGTTCTGTAATAACTCGTTTTGAACTCTGAAGTTAATTCATCGCTAAAATGATGATGATAAATTAATCCGGTGAAAATTCTATTTGATTTAACAGTATTGCCGTTATCTTCATCTTTCGGAACAAGAACATTGCGGGAGTCTTTCCAGTAAAGAAAGTTTCCGCGGTTCATCGAAAAATAATTAGCAAAGAAGGTTAATTTGTTTTCCTGTGTTAAATCATAATTCAACTTTACATAGCCGAGATAACGTTTAGTGAAATCATTTTGGCGGTAGCTGTCGTTATCAAATTTTTTGATAGAGAAAGTGTAACCAAGATTCTCGTATGAGTTAGAGTGAGTTAACTCAGCGCCGAAGAACTGTCTGTATGAGCCGCTCCAATCCCAAACATCGTAAGATGGCTTATCATATGCGCCAAAGTAACTCCTAAAATTTGTGATTGGTTTCTTTACAGAGCCTTTCGTGATGATATTTATTACTCCGCCAATTGCAGTTGAACCGTAAAGCGAACTCGCCGGACCCTTAATGATTTCGACGCGTTCAATATCTGCAACTGGAATCATTTCCCAAACAATATCGCCATTATCGCCGGAGTACATTGGCAAGCCATTAAGAGCTACCAAAACTCTGGCGCCCGCTCCTTTGCTGTATCCGCTTGAGCCGCGAATGCTTACTTGTTCAAGATTCATTTGAATGCCCGGAACGTAGCGGAGTAGATCATCAAAAGTGAGGTGATTTTTTTTGCTGATTACTTCCGGCTGGAGTACTGCCGTACTAACTGTTAAATCTTGAACCCGTTGCTCATACTTTCCCGCGCTTACAATAATCTGCTCGGTTTGAATTAATGCCTCAGTCAAAATAATAGTTATAGCTTTTGTTGATTCATTTATCAAAATATTGTTTAAAGTTTTCTTCTCATAACTGATTGCGGAAACCTGAACGTCATATGTTCCTCCCGGGATGTTTTGTATTTCAAAATTGCCGTTCTCATCTGCGGAAGCACCGCGAGCCGTTCCGGCAATTAAAACACTTGCGCCAAAAACCGGTTGCCCTTTTTCATTTATTACTTTGCCTGTAAGTATTCCGGTTTGTGCGGTTATATAAACAAGAGGGAATAAAAACATTATTAGAAAAATCTTTTTCATTACAATTCCTTATTCAATTGTATATGAATTATGATGCTGAAAATTCTAAATTCTCCATTCACAATTCTCAATTTTCCATTGCTCCTTACATCGGCGGTTGAGGCGGCGGATTCTGAAAATCAACAGTAATGTTTACATCTGTCGTAGTTTTGCCGGGATTTACAATCATCGTTTTGGGGTTTGCCTGGTTTCCGGATTCACAGTAAACGCCAACCACAGTCCAATCGGCACGGTTAAATGTAAGCACTGGAGTTTTAGATTGAGCAACTACAACATATTTGTAAGTACCCGGCGCAAATTTGAAAATTGTACTAAACGGTTTTTCTAAAGAGTTGTAAGTGAATTCTTTCGTCCCGTAAGGAATCGAATCAACAACAAAACTTAAGTTAGGTAGAAAAAAATCACCAACGGATTTTATTTCTTCCTTGAAGACAACAACGTGAGTTCTTTTTATTCCCTCCGGCCACTGACCTTCAAAAGTTACCTTACCGCTAAAAGCACTCGGTCCAACAACTTCGAGCGGTTCAATTCCTTTATCGCAAGAAATCATTAAAACTGTTAAACCGAGAACTGAAATAAGAGCCAATAGCTTACGCATAAAACTATCCTTTGCTTGCACGTCTAAAATATAATAGAACTTGAGCTTCAATCATAAAAAAATCTAATGTGTGAAAATGGAATATTAATTAAGTAGATTTTATTTGTCTTAATTCGCATACTTGCTAAAAGATTAACCAGTGAAGCAAAAATTAATTATTTACATACTTCTAATTGCCGGGCTATGTTTCGCCGGCAAAAACTTAGCGCAAGAAGATTACCGCTTTAGCCATGTAAGGATTGAAGAGGGACTTTCGCAAAGTTCTATTCACTGTATTCTTCAAGACAAAATTGGCTTCCTTTGGTTTGGAACTGCTAACGGGCTAAACCGTTACGATGGTTACTCCTTTAGAATTTTTTCTAACGATCCTTCAGATTCAACAACAATTTCCGACAATGGAATTTTATCAATCTACGAAGATTCGAAAGGTTATATATGGATTGGAACTGTTGAGGGAAATTTAAACCGCTACGATAGGCGAAGCGGAGTTTTTAAGCGGTATAATATTACAGCAAGTTTAACCGCTAATGGAGATGCTGAAGAAAACTTTTTTGATTTCCCTTTACCGCTTTCAAGAAACAACGACCGCTCCATCACATCAATTGCCGAAGACAAAAACGGCAATATTTGGTTTGGTACATGGGGCAAGGGTCTTGTTAAGTTAAATCCGGTAAATGATAAAATAGAACATTTTCATTATCAGAAAGAGAAGCCAAATTCATTTCATTCAAACCGGATTAAAACAATTTTAGTTGATGCTAAAGGCAATATTTGGGTTGGTACGCTTGGCAGCGGGCTGTTTCGCTTCAATTCAGATAATGGCGGGCTAACAAACTATTTCTTTGATGAAAACAATACTTTCAGCATCGGCAGCAATAATGTTACGGCTCTCGCCAACGATAGCTTTGGTAATTTATGGATTGGAACATTTGGCGGCGGAATAAATATGCTTTCCGTTCAAGAGCAAAGTATTAACTCTACAAAAGCAAAATTTTTCAGATATAATACCAACCCGCAACAGTCAAATTCATTTACGAAAGAAATAATAACTTCGTTGTTTCAAGATACTAATGGCAGACTCTGGATTGGCTCTCTCGGCGGCGGGCTCTATCAATTGGATTTCCGTACCAACAGATTTTTGAATTTCAAAAACGATCCGGATGACGAAAGCTCTCTTTCCAAAAATGAAGTTATATCTATATTTCAAGACCGCTCCGGCAATCTCTGGGTTGGAACTCATTTGGGAAGAGGATTAAATAAACTTGAACATAGAACAGAAAAATTTGAACACGTTTCTAAAAATACATTTCGTAAAGCCGGTCTTAATGATGAGGTTGTTTGGTCTTTATCTGCCGATAATGAAGAACGTGTTTGGATTGGGACTTTTAAGGGTGGCTTAAATCTTTGGGACAGAAGGAAAAAAAAGTTCAGTTATTTCAAAGCTCAACCGGGGTCTCTTAGCGATAATCATATTCGTTCTATAAAAGATGATGGTAAAGGAAATCTTCTAATTGGCACTTACTCGGGCGGGTTGAATGTTTTTAATAAACAGGCTAAAACCGCACGCACGTATAAGAATATTGCGGGTGATCAAACTTCTCTTGGCGCAAATCAAGTTCAGTCTATCTTGATTGATAGAGATGGCAATTACTGGATTGGAACGTTTGGCGGCGGACTAAACAAGGTTGGTAAAGAGAACGTTGTTAAAGGTGATATAAAATTTGAGAGATACACTTTTAACAGTAACGATCCTTTCAGCATTAGCGATAACCGCGTTTACACTATTTATGAAGACTCAGACGGTGTTTTATGGATTGGAACATTTGGCGGCGGCTTAAACAAGTTTGATAAAACCACCGGACATTTTATTTCCTATAAAAATTTACCGGGCGATAGATCCAGTTTGAGCGACAACCGTGTAATGGCTATTCACGAAGATGGTTCAAAAAATCTTTGGATTGGAACATACGGCGGCGGCTTAAATCTTTTTGATAAGAAGAAGGAAACGTTTCAGCGGTTTAATGATAAAACGAGATTAAAAAGTTCTGTTGTGTATGGAATTCTTGAGGATAACTTTAAGCAGCTTTGGATGAGTACGGACAATGGACTTTTTAAGCTGGACATTCCGACAAAGCAGTTTACACAATATGACCAGAATGACGGATTGCAAAATCTTGAGTTTAGCGGCGGCGCTTACTGTAAATCTGAAAAAGGAGAAATGTTCTTTGGTGGAATTGCCGGGTTCAATTACTTTTTCCCCGACAGTGTTATAGATAACGCTTATGTACCACCAGTGGCAATAAGCTCCATAAGAATTTTTGATGAACCGATGCGGGAAGACCGCGATACAATAACATTATCCTACGAGCAAAATTTTTTCTCATTTGAATTTGCTGCTTTAGATTACACAAACTCCAGCGACAACCAATACGCGTTTATGCTTGAAGGCTTTGATAAACAATGGCGCTTTGTTGATTCACGCAGACGAATTGCCAACTATACTAACCTTTCTCCCGGCGAATATGTTTTTAGCGTTATTGGTTCTAACAACGATGGTGTTTGGAACTACGAAGGCAAAAATGTTTATATAATAATTTTGCCTCCATTCTGGAAACGCTGGTGGTTTATTCTATTAACCATATCTCTTGCGGTTGTAATCATTTACTATATAGTTGCTGCGCGTTACAGAAGTTTACTCGCTATAGAAAGGCTAAAGAGTAAACTATCTGCGGATTTGCATGATAATGTTGGAAGCGGTTTAACTGAAATTTCCATTCTAAGCGAGTTAACCGCGCACGATGTTCAAAATTTAACTGGAAGTGTCTCTCACAATTTATCTGCGATTAGTGAAAAGGCAAGACAGCTAATAGACAGTATGAGTGATATTGTCTGGATGGTAAATCCCCAGCGAGATTCTTTCTATGATTTGATTGTTCGGCTAAAGGATACTTACAGCGATTTAATGATGGCTGCCGGCATTTCATACAAAACAGCAAATTTGGAAAAACTTAGCTCCGTAAAATTGCCGATGGAATACAAACAAAACCTATTTCTGATTTTTAAGGAAGCATTAAACAACGCGATAAAACACAGCAAATGCAAAAAGATATCCTTGGAAGCGGATATCACAAAAGATATTCTAACGCTCGCTCTAATTGATGATGGAAATGGAATTGAGAATAGCCGGATTGATTCCGGTAATGGAATTAGGAATATGAAAGCGAGGGCGAAGACAATTGGCGGCAAGCTTGAAATAGCAAGCAGTAGTGAAGGTACATCACTTAAGTTCAATGGTAAGCTTAATTCAACTATTAAACTGTCTTTTCTACCGTTTAAGTAAAATAATTTTAGACCAGAGAAAAAAAGCATAACTTTACAATAAACAAATGATGATAGAATGATCAAGGTTGTTATAACAGAAGATAATAACACAATCCGGGAAGGGTTGGCAGCACTGATAAACGGAACCCCGGGTTACAGTTGTGTTGGCGCTTTTTCTGAATGTGAATCTTTCCTTGCGAAAATTCCAACTTTACCAGCCGATGTTGTTTTAATGGATATTGGTCTGCCCGGAATGAGCGGAATAGATGGAATTGTGAAAGCTAAAAAGATGAGGCCGGAACTCAATATTCTTATGCTTACTGTTTACGAGGATAGCCAGACAGTTTTCAAAGCGTTGTGTGCCGGAGCTTGCGGCTACCTTGTAAAGAAAACTCCTCCGGCAAGATTGCTGGATGCGATTAAAGATGCCAACGATGGCGGCGCGCCAATGAGTTCCTTAATAGCGAGACAAGTTATAGATGTGTTTAAGCAGACTCAAGGTAAGCAGAACGAAGAAAAAGATACCGAGCTTTCTTCGCGTGAGAAAGAAGTCTTAACATCATTATCCGATGGAAATAATTATCAAGAAATTGCCGACAGGCTTTTTATAAGTGTTGATACTGTTCGTCACCACATAAAAAATATATATAGAAAGCTCCACGTACACTCGCAATCCGAAGCAGTTGCAAAAGCAATTCGCAAGGGAATTATTTAACTCATCTGTAATACCACTACATAATCATGTAGGTCAATCCCAAAATTTGCCTCCATTTCCGGAAAAACCACACACATGTGCGGTTTCCAAAAGAAATACCGTTGCGTATTTAGGAAACAGAAAATCATCAACCATGAATGGAGGAAGAATGGAAAGCGTATTAATTAACGAAAGAAATCCACTCGCTGATTTAATTAGCGATGAGATTTATGACCTTCTTTGCACAAGGGGTCTCATTGATGAAAAATCAGTTCGTGATTTTATCATCAGAAGAAAATTTAAGAATATGCGCTCGAAGAAAGTGAGTGCAAGCGACGCAATCGAAACACTCCGTAACGAATATCCATACCTTCAATTTGACACCATTCGCAAGATAGTTTATCAACCTAAAAATTAGACACAACCTCCTCAAAAGAAAAGTAATCCCGTCTGTTTGGTTAAAGGCGGGATTTTTTTTTGAATAGCGGAAACCAAATCTTCCTATTTTTGTCTAAGAAACAAAATTGATTTGGCTATTTACCACCAACCAAATAAATGAGGCAGTTATGAAACTACGTTATTTCCTATTAGTATTATTTGTTATTAGCCTTCCGCTTACGGCACAAGAGAAGCATGAAGTTAATTCAGAGGTAAAAGAACTTTCGGAATTTCACGATGTTGTTTATCAGATTTGGCACACAGCATGGCCGGAAAAAAATATCCAAATGCTAAAAGACCTTCTTCCGGATGTTGAGAAATCATACGCAAAAGTTAAAGACGCAAAATTGCCTGGAATTCTACGCGATAAGAAAGGCAAGTGGGATGAAGGATTAAAAAAATTCAGTGCATCGGTTGCTGCTTATAAAGATGCTTCCGGTAAAGACAATGCACAAGCTTTATTAGACGCCGCTGAAAAAATGCATGCTGATTATGAAGGATTGGTAAGAATAGTAAAGCCGGTGTTAAAAGAAGTTGATGCTTTTCATCAAGAACTTTATATGATGTACCATTATTACTCGCCTAATTTTGAAGTAGAGAAAATTAAAACATCAGCTACGGTTTTGAAGACCAAGATGGATGAAATGATGAGTGCGAAACTGACAAAGCGTTTAGAACCAAGACAAGAGAAATTCGATTTAGCGAGGAAAGAGTTAATGGACTCAGTTGTTAAATTGAATGAAGTTGTTGCAATGAGTAAAGATAAAAAAGCGATTACAGATGCAGTTGATGGAATGCATACAAAATATGCTGAGTTAGAGAAAGTTTTTGATTGATTTGATTAAGAGGCTGTCTCATAAGTAATTCTTCAAATAAATAATCTGCGAAAATCAGTTTAATCTGTGTTATCTGCGGGCTATTCTACGATTAAACATTACTTTTGAGACAGCCTCAAACTTAATTCTCACATTCCTCGTTTTCGCAACCGCAATGCTTCCCCGATTTAACTTTTTCAAATGCTTCTTTTCCCTCATTAAAAGAAAAATAAGCAATAGCCAAAGCGCCAAGAGAATCTATTCCGCCGAAGCCGGTTATTTCGTAGCCAATGCTGGAAATTAGCAACGCGATTGAAAGATAGAGACAAGTCTTAGTGCAGTTTGCATCAGCAATTAATGCTGCGGAGTTTAACGCTCTTCCGGCAATCAATTTGTATCTGATTAGCACTGACATCGTTACAATTGAAATCAGCGAAATAACAATTCCCCAGAAGGTTGTTTCCGGTTTCTGATTTGTAACAAGATTGAAAATAGATGTAACAACCAAGCCGGCGGCGAGAATGTAAAATCCGGTTCCGGTAATTTTAAGTGCGGTTTTTTCAAACTCGTCTCTTCGTTCATCACCATTTTGCTTAAGCCGCCTAAGCATGTGCCAAATGCCAATTCCGGAAAACACTTCCACAAAAGAATCAACGCCAAAGCCAAAAAGTGAAAGCGTTTCATCTTCATAACCGAATGCTACGGAAATTAATCCTTCGGCTATATTGTAGCAAATTGTAACAAGAGAAAGAATGTAAGCTAAGCGATACATTTTTTCTTCATGGTCAGAGGTAATCTGTTCTATCAAAATAATCCTTTCTCTATAATGTGCTGTAGGATGGGGAAGTAAGTAGAGCGCCCAATCCTGTGGTGAATAAGTAAATAAGTAAAATTATATATAGTACTGTAAAAACAATTCCGATGATGATTAAGATTTTGATGATTCGAAAGTATTTGCCTTGTAATTCAAAGCCTTGCCTTAAAGCGGCAGCGTTATTTGTTGCCTTGTACATAGAAAACTGATCTGCCGCTTCGCGCATACGAAGACCAATAATGATTGTTGGAACACCGAAAAGCGCACCAATAATTGTTAGACAGGTTATTACGCCATATATAATTGTAAACATGCCAACAAAACGCATATCGCCGGTCATCTTATCAAAAAGAAACTGAAACTGGCTTGGTGGTTTGATAGCCGGTGTAGATTCTGATTCAATGTTCAAATCGTCAAATTGTTCCATACACAATCTCCATTTGTTGATTTGTGGAACTGAAGGGATTCGAACCCTCGGCCTATTCGTTGCGAACGAATCGCTCTCCCAACTGAGCTACAGTCCCAAATTGGAAAACCTTTAATTCTCAGTTACCAAATAACAAACTTTTATGAATCAATCAAGATGATTTAAAAATTAAACTTACTTATAAGACATAAATGACTTGCAAATTTCGGACTATTCTGCTTTAACAAGAGCATTAAACATATCAAAACCGGCATATATTACTTTGAGATGGTGTCTGATTAACCTAACTTTGCAACGTATTTATTTGTAAGGCTTCAGTATCTACATTTGTTTGCAATTCTTTATGAGATATTCATTCATTTATCCACTGATCCGGAACATAATAAAATTTCAAAAAACCGATTTAAAAGGAAAATGAATTAATGTCATTCGAAAAAATTAATCTTATCAAACCAATCCAAAAAGCTTTAGCCGAAGAAGGCTATTCAGTTCCAACACCAATTCAGAAGCAAGCGATACCAATCATACTTGAAAGAAAAGACTTACTTGGCTGTGCCCAGACAGGCACAGGAAAGACTGCCGCTTTTGCTTTACCTATTCTACAAATTCTTCACGATGAAAAAAGAAGCAGCCATGAGAAAAGAATAATTCACTCATTAATAATTACTCCAACTAGAGAATTAGCAATTCAAATTGGAGATAGTTTTACCGCATACGGTAAACACACCGGACTTAAAAATATGGTTGTATTTGGTGGAGTTCCACAAAAATCTCAAACCGACAAATTGAAATCCGGAATTGATATTTTAATTGCTACACCGGGAAGACTGCTTGATTTGATGAACCAAAATTTTATTGATCTCCGCCACATAAAATTATTTGTACTTGATGAAGCAGACCGTATGCTTGATATGGGATTTATTAATGATATTAAAAAGATAATTGCCAAATTACCTTCTAAGCGACAATCATTATTTTTCTCCGCAACTATGCCGGCTGAAATAGTAAAACTTGCTAACACAATTTTAATTAGTCCGGTTAAAGTAGAAATTACGCCAGAGCAGCCAACCGTTGAAGCCATTAAACAAAGTATTTACTACGTAGCTAAGTCTGACAAGAAAGCTTTGTTGATTCATTTGTTGAAGGATCCAGCTATTGCTTCTGCGCTTGTGTTCACTAGAACAAAACATGGCGCCGATAATGTTGCGAAAGTATTGAACAAAGCTAAAATACATGCCGAAGCAATTCATGGAGATAAAGCGCAGAATACGCGTCAGCGCGCGTTGAATAATTTTAAGTCCAGACAAATAAAAGTTCTGGTTGCGACAGATATTGCCGCGCGTGGAATTGATATAGACGAGCTTTCGCATGTTATTAATTTTGATATACCAAACGTTCCAGAGACGTATGTTCATCGTATTGGCAGAACCGGGCGTGCCGGACTAAGCGGAGTAGCAATTTCACTTTGTGACTCGGAAGAGAAAGCTTACTTAAAAGACATTCACAAACTAATTTCGATACCGATTCCGGTCGTTGAAAATCATCCCTACGTTCTAACAGAATGGGTATGGGAAAATTCAAAACAGCTTATCAATAAAGAAGATGTAAAGAAGCCTAAGAATAGAAAAATTTTAGAAACAGCGGCTTCCAAACCAAAGAGTAGAAATAGATCGAGAAGAAAATCTTGGGCCAAAAAGGGGAGAAGCTAATTCTTGGAATCCAATAGCCGTAAGCAGATAAAGCAAGGATTACATGTAGCAATCGTACTCAAGGAAGATCAGCGAAGCATGAAACTAACGGAGGGAATTGTTAAGGACATTCTTACCAACTCACCGAACCATCCGCATGGAATTAAAGTACGCCTCGAAACCGGTGAAGTTGGGCGCGTGAAAAAAATATTGGATTAAACCACAAAACCATTAAAGATTTATTGCCGATGCGTGATAGGTTTCGTAATGAATCTTTTTGATTCCCTCATCATTCAAGTACTCATCAAACGTCATCCGTTTATCAATAATTCCGGAAGGAATAATTTCTATAATTCTATTCGCGATTGTATGTATGAACTGATGATCGTGCGAGCTGAAGAGAACCGTTCCCGGAAAATCAATTAAACTATTATTCAGTGCGGAGATTGTTTCAAGATCAAGGTGATTTGTCGGTTCATCAAGAATAAGAACATTTGCTCCGGTCAACATCATTTTTGCAAGAAGGCAGCGTACCTTTTCTCCGCCGGAAAGCACACTGGCTTTCTTCAGAGTTTCTTCACCGCTGAAAAGCATTCTTCCTAAAAACCCGCGAATGTAAGTTTCTTCTTTCTCCGTCGAATATTGACGGAGCCAATCTATTAGATTCAAATCAACATTGAAGAAATCTGCATTGTCTTTGGGGAAGTAAGCGAATTTAGTTGTGGCTCCCCAAACAAAATTTCCTTTATCAGCTTTTTCTTTGCCGGTAAGAATATTAAACAAAGTAGTTTTAACCAAATCGTTAGGACCAACCAGAGCAATCTTATCACACTTCTCAACTTTGAATGTGAGATCGTTCAAAATAATTTCTTCGGCTGAACTCTTAGTTAGATTATTGATTTCAAGCAGATTGTTTCCGGCTTCACGTTCCTGCTTAAAAGCAATGTACGGCATTTTACGTGAAGAAGGCTTTATGTCTTCAAGCGTAAGATTTTCCAGCTGCTTTTTTCTTGATGTGGCTTGTTTGGATTTTGACGCATTGGCGCTGAAACGGAAAATAAATTCTTGTAACTCTGCTCTCTTAGCTTCAATCTTTTTGTTTGCGTCTTTGGCTTGTTTTGCCGCGAGCTGACTGCTTTCCAGCCAGAAATCATAATTGCCGGTGTACATCTGAATCTTTCCAAAATCAATATCGGCAATGTGTGTACACACTTGATTCAAAAAGTGTCTATCGTGGGAGATAGCAATAACTGTGTTTTTAAACTTCTCGAGAAAATCTTCCAGCCATCCAATCGAAATTATGTCGAGGTGGTTTGTAGGCTCATCCAAAAGCAATATATCCGGATTGCCGAATAACGCTTGAGCCAAAAGAACTTTTACTTTTTCGTTTCCGGACATTTCTTTCATCAACTTTGTATGATCTTCCGAGTTGATGCCAAGTCCGCTTAACAGTTCTGCCGCTTCGGATTCAGCTTCCCAGCCGTATAACTCAGCAAATTCACCTTCAAGTTCGGAGGCGCGAATTCCATCTTCATCACTGAAGTCCGGCTTTGCGTACAAAGCATCGCGTTCTTCCATAATCGTAAAAAGTCTTTGATGTCCCATCATAACAGTTTTAATAACCTGGTATTCATCGTATTCAAATTGATTTTGTTTCAGTGTTGCAAGGCGTTCGCCTTTGGTAATGCTAACTTCGCCGGAAGTCGGTTCAATTTCGCCTGAAAGAATCTTTATGAATGTTGATTTGCCGGAACCGTTAGCACCGATAATTCCGTAACAATTTCCCGGAGTAAATTTTAGACTTACTTCTTCGAATAATGTCCGCTTGCCAAATCTTAAAGAGAGGTTGCCTGTACTTATCATTTATAAATTATTCCATATTCTTATTAGTGAACAAAAATTTGTAACGCTTTAATCGGTGCGCAATTTATGCTTGACTTGTTTCCACAGCTGTTTTGCATCAATTAAGATTTGCAAAGAAGAAGATGTTTGTTAACCAAGGCAATTTTTGAAAACCGGAGAGGAAAAGACACAAATTCGTTTGTTTGAGGGTGTTCTTATCCAAAACTCATTACAAAAATACTAATTAATCGGCTCGGTAACAATTTGGGTGATGTTGTTGGATTTGAGGTGATTCAGCTATTAGAGTAATAGCCCTGAATTAAAAGAAAGAATAGAAACGCAAACGAACAAAAAACATCGTTATGTGGTTGCCAATGCTCATTTCAACAGTAGCATTTTCTTAGTTTCAGAATAACCGTTAGTTTGTATTCTATAGAAATAAATTCCGCTTTGTAGAGACGCCATATATGGCGTCTTTACATTAAATGCAACTTCATAATTTCCCGGCTGTTTGAACTCATCTACAAGTGTTGCTACTTCTCTTCCAAGTACATCGTAAAATTTTAACGTTACGTGCTGTAAAGACGATCCGCCATTGGCGGAATGCCTCGTCTCTACCGGTATAGAGTAGCTAATTGTAGTTTCCGGATTAAATGGATTAGGGTAGTTCTGACTTAATGAAAATTTGGTTGGAATTACTTTGCTTACATCATTATCAATTGCTGATGCAGAATTATTTTTTATACAGCGAATACAATATCCAAACTCTTTATCTCCGCCGCCAAATGCAATATTCCCAAGGTTATTATATAGCTGCATAATGCTTGCCTCAAACGAACTAAAAGTTTCGGAGCTCCAGAATCTTACAAAAGAATTAAGAAACGAAAAGTTACCATCATTTCCACGGTAACCGGAAAGTAAAGCGGAGAATCCGCTGGTGTTGGTACCAGCACCAGCTCCTGTACCACTGCCAAAAACTTTTAATGAATTCCCATTGTTTTGGACAAAGTCTGCAAGTACTTGAAATTCTTTTAAGGTGGGAATGTGCCAACCAGGCGGACAAATACCTTGCGCGCCCGGTGTGCTTTTATATTGCATGGCTTCATCCCACTGGTAATATCCTCCGTATGATTTATTATTTATCGAATCATTATTATAGAAATACTTTTCAATAGCGTTGTTGTTGCTCGGATTTTCTTTGCCAAATATCATAGTCCCGACTTCAAGATTTTCTTTTAGCCAGCATTGAGTTCCTATTTGATCCGTATTATAAACTTTACCGGAATAATTAACTGTGGGTGTATCGGGACAAGGATTTTGCGAATAATATATTTGGCTGAATAAGAGTAAAATCAAAAATAACTTTTTCATGTTACCCTCATTTTCATTTGAAATCAACTTAGCAAAGTATCATCAACCAGTCAATCAAAATAAATTGAAATGGAACAACTTCTATTATTAAAATTGCATAGCACTTTTAGCAAGCTTAATTAACAAAAGAATAATTTCTTTTATAGATTTGAGCAAACATTAAAAGGGAATAGCATGGAATATGTAAATCTTGGCAGAAGCGGATTGAAGGTTAGCCGGCTTTGTCTTGGTACAATGAATTTTGGTCCTTACACAACCGAAGCTGATAGCTTCAAAATTATGAACCGCGCGCTTGAGCTTGGAATTAATTTTTTTGATACTGCCAATGTTTATGGCGGAATCGAAAACCCAAGCGGTCTTGGCGATACTGAAAAAATTATAGGCAACTGGCTTACAGAAGACAAAAGCCGCAGAGATAAAATTGTTTTAGCAACAAAAGTTTACGGTAGAATGGGAACCGCACCAAATCAATCAAAGCTTTCGGCGTATCATATCCGCAAGGCTTGCGAAGATAGCTTGAAGCGAATGAAAACCGATCATATTGATTTGTATCAGATGCATCACATAGATCGCGAAACTCCATGGGAAGAAATCTTTCAAGCGATGGAGCAGTTGGTACGTGAAGGAAAAATTACTTACTTGGGCAGCAGCAACTTTGCGGCATGGAATATTGCCGAAGCACAAATGACTGCTAAGCAGAGAAATTTTCTTGGACTTATGTCCGAGCAAAGTATTTACAGTTTGAGGAACCGCAATATTGAATTGGAAGTGATTCCAGCTTGTAAACATTTTGGTTTAGGATTAATTCCCTGGAGTCCATTGGGCGGCGGAATTCTATGCGGAGTTTTGGAAAAAAGTAAAGAAGGAAGAAGAACAAGAGAACCTTTGCAAAAATCTGTTGAGAAACTTCGTCCGCAACTTGAGGCTTACGAAAAACTCTGCAAAGAAATAAACCTAGCTCCGGCTGATGTTGCTTTAGCTTGGGTGTTAAGCAACCGTGTTGTAACGGCACCTATTATTGGTCCGCGTACAGTTGAGCAACTCGAGCAGAATGTAAAATCGCTTGATATTAAACTTGATACTGAAACCCTTAAGATGCTGGATGAAATTTGGCCCGGACCGGGAAACCAAGCACCGGAAGCTTACGCATGGTAAAATAGTTATTAGTGATTCGTGATTTGTAGCTGGACATAAGAATTTATCAACAGTGACCTCCGAAATATTAAGACTAAGTCATGGTGAGCTTGTCGAACCATGACAATACAAACTTAATTGTCACACTTCGATCCGTCAACCGACGGACTTCAGGGTGACACTAAATTAATTATTCAGAGGTCTCCAACAATAATTAAATTGGCTGAGGATAAATAATTTGATAATTTTTGTTCACCCACTTAAAAAGAATTTGGAGAACAGATGAAACATCAAAAAAGAATTTTAATCATTTTGCTAGCAATCGTTGGAGTGATATTTAGTTTTTCTGATTTAAGTGCGCAAAAAAAGAGACTTACTTATAAACAAGTTTTTGAAGGTAGCGGCGGCATGCGCGGAATGATGGGTATGATGGGAACGAGTCGTGCGATTGGCTGGGTTGATGATGAACATTACATTGAAGTAAAATACAACCAGAAAGAAGGTGGTTTGCGTGCAGAATCATTTAAAACTAATGTTAAGGATGGTTCATCAGTTCCGTTGGTTGACAACAGCAAAGTTCAACTACCTGAAGGCTTTTCTATTGATCGTCCAAACTTATTCTCAAGTGATTACAACTATTATCTCTTTTATTCAAAAAAGAATATTTATTACTACTCACGTCCCGAAAATACATTTAAGCAATTAACGAATGATGAGGCTGAAAAAAATATTTTTCAGCTTTCTCCCGATGGTAAAAAAGTAGCTTATGTAAAAGGCAACAATCTTTATGTCTTTGATATTGAGCTTGAAAAAGAAACACAGCTTACAAAAGACGGATCTGAATTAATTTACAACGGAAGAGCAAGTTGGGTTTATATGGAAGAAATTCTTGGCAGAGCGACTAAGTACTCTGCTTTCTGGTGGTCGCCAAAGAGTGATAAAGTTTGCTTTCTAAGATTTGATGACAGCCCGGTTCCGGAATTTCCAATTTACCACGCAGATGGTCATCATGGAGAACTTGAGCGCCAGCGTTACCCCAAAGCCGGCGACCCAAATCCTTATGTGAAATTTGGGATCGCGAATGTTGCTGATGGAAAAATTACCTGGTCAGATTTTGATGAAAAAGCCGATCACTACATTGCCTGGCCGACTTGGACAAAAGACAATAAGCTTACAGTTCAATGGATGAACCGTGCGCAAGACAACATCATAATTTATTGGATTGATACAAACACCGGAAAGAAAACCGAACTCTACAATGAAAAACAAAAAGAATGGGTTGAGTGGTTTGAAGATTTGTATTTCTTCGATAACAACAGCGGTTTCTTGCTCAAATCAAATGTTGACGGATGGGATCATCTTTACTATTACGATTTTAATGGAAAGTTAAAAAAACGTTTAACACAAGGCGATTGGCAAGTTACAAACGTTGCGTTGGTTGATGAAGCAAACAAGAAAGTTTATTTCCATAGTCCGCTAAAGAACAGCACGGATAAATATCTTTGCGTTGTAGGACTTGACGGCAAAGACTTCAAACAGTTAACAACTTTTCCGGGACAGCATACCGCAACAGTTTCTCCAAAAGGAAAATATTACATTGATTCTTACAGCAACGTTACTACTCCAGCAAAGAGTGAGTTGTATTCAACAGATGGTAACTTGGTGAAAGCTTTGAGCGACAGTAAAAACACACAGTACGATGAATACGAAATGGCTAAACCGGAATTGTTTAGAATTCCTTCCGGTGATGGATTTGAACTTCCCGCAATTTGGTATTTGCCGGCTGATCTTGATCCAAACAAAAAATACGCTGTAATTTTTAATGAGTATGGCGGACCAAACAGCGGCTCGGTTAGAAATTCTTATTCGGTTGGAGTAGTACAAAGTTATCTTGCTCAAAAAGGAATAATTTCTATTTCAGTTGATCATCGCGGTTCGGGTCACTTTGGTAAAAAAGGTCAAGCTCTAATGCACCGCAATCTCGGCAAATGGGAAATGTATGATTACTCCGCAGCAGTGAAATGGCTAAAGAGTAAACCGTTTATTGATTCAACACGAATTGGAATTACCGGTGGGAGCTACGGCGGTTATGTTGCCGCTCTTGCTTTAACAAAAGCCGCGGATTACTTCACTCACGGAATTGCAGAGTATGGAGTTATGGATTGGAAACTTTACGATAACGTTTATACGGAAAGATACATGGACACTCCGGCAGAAAATCCGGAAGGCTACAAAGCCGGTTCGGTTCTTTCTTATATAGATAAATACAAAGGCAAAATGCTTATCACTCACGGAACAATTGATGATAATGTTCATCTCCAAAATTCTGTTCAATTGGTAACGGAGCTTCAAAAGCAAAACAAAGATTTTGAAATGATGTTCTATCCAAACTTCCGTCACGGTGTTGGAATGCCTCACGTAACTAGATTGAGAAATCAATTCTGGTTTAAACATTTGCTCGGCAAAGAGTTAGATGTAAACAAAGACTAATTTTTTAACCCTGAGCGAAGCGTCCGTAGGACTCCTTTGGAGAAGGGTCTCATTATTTGAGATTCTTCGTTTCGTTTCACTTTACTCAGAATTATAAGTGGACTACAACGAAAATCCAAAATCATATTACGCGCCGATGCACACTGCAGAGCATCTTCTGAACGGAACGATCAATCAAATGTTCGGCTGCGGAAGAGCATTCAGTGCGCACATCGAAAAGAAAAAATCCAAATGCGATTACCGCTTTACCCGTGATTTAACAGCGGAAGAGATTGCTGTAATTGAAGAAAAGGTTAACTCGGTAATTCTCGCCGATATGAAAATTGCCGAGAGCTTTATCACAAGAGATGAAGCAGAGAAAGAGTTTAGCCTTTCCCGTTTGCCTGATGAAGCCGGCGAAACTTTGCGCGTAATTACAATCGGCAATTACGATAAATGTTTGTGCAGCGGTCCGCACGTTGAATCAACGAAAGTTATCGGCGGATTCAAAATTGTCTCAACAAGTTTTGAAAATGATGTGCTTCGGGTTCGCTTCAAAATAAATGAGCTGAAAACATGAAACACTTTTTAACGGTTGTAATCTTTATTTGTTTAGTCGGTTTTACTTTTGCTCAGAATGTTAAGAATGCAGACCGCGAAGCAATCCTGAAGGTTCTTGAAGATCAGCGGATCGCATGGAATTCCGGCAATTTCGAAGGCTACATGCTAGGTTACTGGAAATCCGATTCATTACGCTTTGTTGGCAAAACCGGCGTAAGATATGGCTGGAACGAAACTCTGAACTCCTACAGGAAAGGTTATCCTTCAAAAACTGAAATGGGGAACCTTACTTTTAATTTAATTTCGCTGGAATTTCTCAGCCAGACTTCCGCATTCATGATTGGCAAATGGAGTTTAGAACGTGCGGAAAACAGCGTTTCCGGCCATTTTATGCTTATTTGGAAGAAGATAGAAGGGAATTGGCTTATTACCGCTGATCATTCCTCTTAATGTCCAATTTAAATCTTTTCTTCTTCGTCAATTAAATTTGTAAAATTATTCCATTAGGGTTTATTTTTGCGTGTCAAAATTAGAGGGATTGCGACATGCCGGAAGAACTCTTCCTGAACATTAAATTCAAAAACCGTAAAACCGGAGAACTTAAGGATGGTTATGTTAAGGTTCCGGATCTTACCAAGTACGCCAACGGTTTAAAAAAGTATTTCGATATTCACGAATTCCGTATCTGCGAAAAAAGATTGGTGAGTCGTGACGAATATGAAAACAAGGGAAAGGCATAAATTGCCAAAATTGGTAATTAAACTTCGGTCACTTCTTTTTCACGTACTGTTTTATTCTTACATCGGGTTCTCATTGCTTTCCTTGGAAAACTGTACAAAGAGCCGTGAAGATTCATCAACAGCGGATGAGCTTCTCAGAAACAAAGAGTCGGTAGTTAAATTGCTGCTTCAAGAGTTTGATGCAATAGTTTTTGACTGCTCGACTCAAAACATTTTCAGCAAACCGGTTGTGGTTGATACAACTATGCTGGGAGTCTCTATAAATGGTGAAGATGTTTTCTTGAGCGCACAGATTAATTTATCATGCGCAAAAAGATACTTTGTTAAGCTTAAATGCTCTCAAGAAGTTTTGGAACAGTACAGCAAAACCAAAAGCAACAACGCATTGCTTGCCGCAAGATTTACGCGCATGGATAATGAAAAACTGGTAGCCGAAGCGGATTCACTTGATGGCTCCGATCCAACAATTAATCTGGGCGAAACAGTTATCCTTTCCGGCGAATGTCTTGCAATCAGAGAGATTCCTTCGGTAGAAAATGCAGACTGATTTACTCGATTTCGAAAGTTTTGGTTCCTTCATTCAAACAAACAAAGCCGCTGTTGTTTACTTCAGCACGCCGGATTGCAATGTTTGCAAAGTATTAAAACCCAAAGTGATGGAACTGCTCACCGAGGATTACCCGAATTTCGTTTTTGGTTACGTTAACTGCGATGCAAATAAAATTACTGCGGCTCAAAACTCTGTATTTACCGTACCAACCATAATTGTATTTGTTGAAGGCAAAGAAGTTCTGCGTAAGTCCAGAAATATTGGGCTGGCAGAACTGGATAACGAAATGAGCAGAATCAGCTCTTTTATGTAATGAAAATTTGCGCTATTAATTTTTAGCAGAATTGTTCGATAATGCAACCGGATAGGTTTATCGAGTATAAGGTGATGGAAATTGTTCGTTAATAGTGGTAGAATAACAGTAGTAAATTCAAGGAAACAACAACAAAAGATGCAATTGACTAATATTCTTGTGCGGGAAAACAGATGAGTGAAGAGACGGTAAAGAAAAAAATTCTTGTAGTAGAAGATGATGAAATATCCAGAGACGTTTTAATTCTATTTCTCAAGAATCATTTTGAAATTGATGAAGCCCGCAACGGACAGACCGCTCTTGAAAAGGCAGACAACAATCAATACGATTTGATTTTGATGGATGTGAATTTAGGCAGAGGCATGACCGGACTTGATATTACCAAGAATCTGAAACAAAGACCTAATTACACCAACGTGCCGATTATTGCAATTACTGCTTTTGCTATGAAGGGTGATAAAGAAGAATTCTTGCAAGCCGGGTTCGATCACTATCTTGCAAAGCCATTCACCCGCGAAGAACTGCGAGCTACTATTAAAAAGTATCTGCCACAGTAAGTCTCAATAAAAAACCCGTTAAGCGGGTTTTTTCATATAAAACGCATATCAAATTTGTTCGATAAACCGCATTAATGAGATGGATGTCCGGCTCTTACTCATATTTGTTCTATGATTTCTTTGATTTGTAATTTTAAGGAAACAATATCATTATTAATTATATCCCACACGATTTTAGTATCAATTCCAAAATATTCGTGAATCAAGATATTTCTAAGCCCAATTATTTCGCGCCATTGTATTTCAGAATAAAGCTTTTTGAAGTTAGGGGTAACATGATTAGCTGCTTCCCCAATAATTTCTAATTGTTTTACGCAAGCATATTGCATCATTGTGTTCAAGAGAAATGTATCGTAAGTCGTTTTATGAATGTATGATTCTATTTCAAGAATAGCATCATAAATATGTTGTAACCGCGCTTTATCGCCTAAACTATTTCTCATATATCAATATTTTTTCTGAATCAATGAATGGTTGGATATACTTTGAAATACTGTTGCTTGTGAGAAGATCTACTTTTCTTTTTAATAAATCTTCCAGTTCCAGTTTCATTCTAACAAAACCAAGACCAATGGGCTGCGAATAATCCAACTCTACCAATATATCTATATCGCTTAGTTCATCATCTTCATTCCTTGCAGCGGAACCAAATAAAAAAGCTCTCTTTACCGGTTTGTTTCTGAGACAGCTGGCAATCTTTTCTGAATATTCGTTATTCATATTTTTACTTTGTATTAAATACCTTCAAAAATATACTTGAAAACATTATAAAACACTATGCTATTTGCTAAGAGGTCTTTCTTTTTAATAGAAAATTCTCCGGCAATATAACGGGCAATAGCAGAAGAAATAATAATGCGCTGCTTGTTAATTTCATTTTGCTTCTACGTATTTCTTAAAATTGTCCAGAATGCATTGCCAGCCTTGTCTTTGCCGCTCGGCGGAATTCTCATCTTCAATTTCAAATGTTTCTACAACCTTTATTCCATTTTCAGTTTCGGAAAAAGATACTCTCACTTTCCGGTCATCATCAAGTACATATTCAATACTTGAATTTGTAATTATGGAAGTAAACGTTCCTTCGAAGTTAAAACCCATTGAGCCGTCTTTAGCTTCCATGCGTGAGTTAAATTTTCCACCCACCTTTAAATCAATTTTAGCATCCGAACAGCGCCAATCATCCGATGCAAAATTCCATTTCTTAATGTCATCCGGTGTTACCCAAGCCGACCAAACTTGCTCAATTGCGGCTTTAATTGTTGTATCTATTGAGATTTCCATTTTCTTCCTTTCTTGAATGGAGCCTGTTGTTTTTGCAACATACTTATTGAAGCTAAGATTATCAAGAAGGAAAATACCGGCGGGCAGTGGGCATTATTTGTTTTGGTTTACCGCCATCATTGTTTAGCGCGAATATTCTTTGAGGCAGATGTAACAGTTTCTTGAATTCGTTTTGCGCGCGTTTCCGGCTTTTTAGCGCTGCCAATCCAAAATAGAATTGCACGTTTTGCAGAACGGGGAAACTCATTGAAATATTTGTTAGCCGTTTTGTTTGCGGCGAAAGCCTTTTCCAAATCGGGCGGAATTTCCAACTCTTCAACATTGTCTAACGAACTCCACGATCCATCTTTTTTCGCGGCTTCAATTTTAGCAAGCCCCGACGGCAACATTAATTTTGCGGCAATTAGTTTTTCTATACGGCTTTTGTTTAGCTTAGACCAGCCGGAACCTTTTTTGCGTGGAGTGAACCAGAGCATCGTTCGTTCTTCATCAAGTTTGTTTCCTTTGCTGTCAACCCAGCCAAAGCAGAGCGCTTCTTCAACTGCCTCAGCATAATCCAGTTGTTGTTTACCGCTGGATTTTTTAAATGTAATTAACCAAACTCCTTCTTCTTGAGTGTGATGGCTACTCAACCACTCGCGCCACTCAGCGCGTGATTTTGGTTGAATAGAATTTGGTGGTGGTTTGATCATATTCAAAAAACCTAATTACGTTGTAGCGAACTGGCAGCCAGAGCAGCAATGTCGAATAGAAGCAACAACTTTTAGTTATTAAAAATATTTCTTAGAACAACCTACCTTAAAGAGCAACTTAGTTTTGTAAACACAACTTTATTATTACTCAAATGCCGCAATGAAAAACGCTGTCCGCGTTGAGCGGCGGGCTACGCAGTTTTTACCAATTATTCCACAAATTTATTATTGATTTTATGAATTCATCAGCATTATCTGGGCCCCAACAAACTAATACGTCTTTTCGAAGAAGATAGTACTGTTCATTGGCACAAACAAATTTTGTTTTATCAGCAGAATCAATCCAATTTATAGCGTTTACAAAAGTATCAGCATAACTTTTACCAAATTTATCATTTGGCACATTATACAGCAGTCCTTCGATATAATATGATGGGGCTATATCATTTTTAATGATTCCATCAGCAACTAACTTACTGCGCATATTTTTAAAAATACGTACTATTGGTTTAAACCACGAATTGGTAGCTTGATGTTTTGCTGTAGAGTTTTTTGAATGTTGTTGTGGGTAATTTGCAATTCTAAATCCATTTGAATTAAAAAAACAAATACCCTCATTATAATTTTGATCAGAAGGGGAATTGAACTTGTAATATCTTCGGAATTGGGCGGCTGCAATGACATCTGCGCTTCGACGATTACCAGATGCCGAAATTTTTATTGCCTTTTCTCCAGAACTAATAGCCGAAGGATATTTAGAAGAAAGATGAGTTAGAACATCATTCTTAAATTGTGCCCATGAATATGTTGCATTTGTTAGAGAGTTCTGAAAAGCTTCCTTTTGGTTTTGTGGCAAATCATCAATGTCGTAATAAAATGTTGAATCTAATTGTATAACAACATCAACATCACTTTCGCTATATATGTTCGTGTCGTTGCCGTATGAACCTTGAAGAAAGACTTTATAATTTTTATCATGATATGCTGACCCAACTTCCTCAAGTGCATTTTTTACAGTCGCATAAGTTGAGCTAGATTGCGTAATTGAACCTTGATGTGACCATGTTTCTAATTGTGCTTCAGGAATAGCCATAGTATACCCTGCATAAATAATTATATTATTTTTTTAAATAAGAAATTCAATTAGTTGGCTTTCATGTTTTGCAAAAGATTCCCGTCCCCGTTGATACAATAGGTTAAGTTTTTTAAGATTATGTTCCAAAAGGTCAGTTGCCATCTCTGGTCTTTCAAATTTATCGTTTATCCTTATTGTTGGGATCTCTTTGAACAAAACGGTTCGCAATTGATCCATTGACAATGCATTTATATTCAAAGTCTTTTGAAGTAATTGAACGCTAATTAATCTTTGTATTAACCACGGCCAACCAAATTTATTCGGTTTTGGGTAAACACCTACTCCTAGACTAATTACACGAAGATCTTCATATTCTTCTTTTAGTGCCATTACTGCATCAGCAATAGCATATAATGTCGGATTGTTGGCACAGTAACCCCCATCAATAAGTTCAACCAAATTGCCATCGCTGGTGGTCAATTGTTTCCTTTTAAAAAATGGGTAAGCTGAACAAGAGGCTTGAACTGCCTCAGATATCGTACAACCAAATCCAGGAACAAAAGTTGCCTTTCTACCATGTGCTTGTGCTATATTGGATTTAAATATCATTGGAGTCTCAAAATCCCAACGAGCACACACAATTCCAAGACCAGTTTTTACTTCATCAAATTTTGAATTTCCAAAAACCTCATTTGCTAATATTTCTAACTTCTTTGATTTCTTTGATTTCGTGAAAGCCTTCATGATACTCGGTAAATGTTTTTTATAAAGTAAATGGATATCATCAACGCTCTTTCCAAGGGCTATCAAGGCGGCAATAATAGCACCAGTACTAGTGCCAAATATTAGGTTAAACTTTTCTGATAGTGGTTGGTTTATCAATGCTTCAATTTCTTTTAGAATTCCTAATGTGTAAAAACCTTTTGCCCCTCCACCGTCAAGAGCAAGGATTCTACAATATTTGTTCATGGGCTGTGATGGCTGTGGATCCATTGAAATCTCACTCTATTTTATTTTCTTATTATATAAACGTGTCTAACGGTGTCGTTTTTAGGACGCCGCCCATAACAACAATGAAACTTTGAAAACCAACGTCAATAATTTTTATTTTTCTTTATAGTCTACTTCAAAGAGCAACTATGTTTTGTCAACCAACTCTTATATTACTTCAAACGACCGTATTGAAGATGCGGTCGTTTGAAGAACTTGTTGGCCACTTATTTATAATAATGATTTTAGTTCTTCAAATATTTTTAGTTTGGGTCCATCTGGAATATTATTTCCATTCGGGAAATAATTATAAAAGAAAACTGATGGACAATCTTTTAATATAGTTCCGCAATTACCATAGACAAGATTTCCAACTATATGTTCATTGGGAAATCTTTCAAAAGCTGCTTTAACTTTAGAATGAATTATGCAAACATACTTTGGTGAATAGTTAATTATGGTATTACACAATGATAAAACATCTTCTCTTGTTGCTTTCACTTTTGAACTGTTTGTTTCAACAATGTGCTGTATTAAATCTGTGACACCATACTTGGATTTTTTGTGGTTGTATAAAATATCACCAAAGACCTTTTCGTCTGCTTGAGATCTATCAATGTTGGTTGTAATTAGTCCACTTAAGGATAACAACTGAAAAAATCTTGATTGACTACCAGAAAAATAATGTTCGTTTTTATTTGATTGATAAGGTGGATTTAATGCAACAAACAAAACATCTAAGTTCTTTCTAATGAATGGTTTTAATTTCGTTTCAGTCATATAATAATCCAAATATCGAATCTTTGGTGGCTAACTTATAATTATACTGCACCGTAATATTGGTTTAGGCATATATATCCGCCTTTCGTCGGACAGGTATGCACGGTGCTGCATATCTATCATCTTGTAAAAAGCCTTTATTTACTGAAATCTATTTGGTGTTACTTCGTAATTCGTACTTGCAGTTTCCGGTTTCCCCAATAGCGTATAGAATGGAGCCCCGTTGCTTTTGGCAAATTACTTATTAGTGTTTGCAATTTCAAGAAAAGAAAATTTGTCGCTCTCTCTTCTTACTAAGTGAGTCTTCAATCCCTTCTCCTTTTTTAAGGAGAAGGTGCCCGAAGGCCTGTCCGCCTATGGCGGGGCGGATGAGGTCAGCCTTTAGCAATTCATTTTTCACCTCACCCCAACCCCTCTTCCCGAAAAAACTCGGGACAGGCCTTATTAAGGAGAGGGGCGTTTAATTGAAAGTTTTTTAATTGTTCCCTTTATTTTGTTTTCAGCGTAATCACCGTTATCAACAAATTCATCGTTTGTGAACCGCAAAAAAGTTATTCCCAAACTTTCTAAAAATTTTTGTCGTTCAATATCATATAACTTTTGATCCGGTTCGTTGTGGACACTCCCATCAAGTTCTATTGCAAGTTTTAGTTCGGGCGAATAAAAGTCAATTACATACCTATCAACAGAGAATTGCCTTCTGAACTTATATCCGAATGAACTTCGATTTCGCAATACCATCCAAGCAATCTTCTCAGCGTAAGTTTGTTCTTTGCGCAATTTTCTTCGTGTATTCTTCAGTTCTATTTTGTTGTAGATGCGTGTCATTTAATATTCCCCTTACTTATTAACAAAATAAATGTCGGCTATAGCATTATAAATAAATAAAACTTGTTGTTCTCCCTCCTTAAATGTGAGTCTTCAGTCCCTTCTCCTTTTTTAAGGAGAAGGTGCCCGAAGGTCTGTCCGCCAATGGCGGGGCGGATGAGGTCAGACCTCACCCCAACCCCTCTCCTTATTAAGGAGAGGGGCTTCAATAAAAAACCCCGCCGGTTAATAACCAACGGGGCTTTAATTCCTACTAATACTAAAACAATTTTATTTTTTCAGTTCCGGCATTCTGCCCGGAGTCCAAGGAGCGTTTATTTTGTTCAAAGCATCACCCAAAGTTTTAATATCAACATCATTAATTCTCTTCAGCTGTTCAAGAACCGGCTGAATTTCTTCATACAATGTTTGATAAGCAACTTTTTCATTCTGAGTAACATTTGTTGTTGTTCTCATAGATGTATAAAGCATAGTTGAAATGCGTGAGTTAAATGTAACCGGAGATGGCGGAGTTTCTTCTGAGCTTGCGGCTTTGCCCGGCAGTCCGCGGAACGCGGTATTAATTTTATCAAGTTCGCGGCTAATTTCGTTTGCGCGGTTCAACAAACTAACTGCGCCTTGCGGAGTGTTGTTAATAGCTTGTTTCATCGCTTCAACTTTCTTAGCTAATTCTTCGGCTAAACGCTGAGCGCCTTGAGCTGTGCGCGCTAATTCAGCGGCTTTCTTTTGGAACGCAACTAAGTCCGCTCTGTTTGCTGCCGGAATTGACGTGTTGTTTAACGGAACAACATTAAATTCTGTTGCCGGTACAAGTTCTTTTTCTTGATTGTTAGCAACAAGAGAAATAGCGACTTTGTATTTGCCCGGCATTACCAAAGCTCCGCCGCCACCGCCGAATCTTCTTCCACCGCCGGCAGCAGCAACCGGCTCAAATTTTTCAACTGCAATTGGAGCTGTGCCTTCGTTTCTCAAATCCCAGTTTAGTCTGCTTAATCCGCCGGAAGCAGCTTTGTTAATTTTCCTTACAACTTCTCCGGCTTCATTCGTAATTGTGAAGACTAGATATGGTGCAATCTCTAAAGCTTCTTCGTGCAGTTCTTCAAGAGTTGGCTGTGGAACCGGCTTGTTATCTTTAGCGGCAGCTTTCTCTTTCTCTTTACGAATAGCTTTTAATGTCTTTGGTGCCTCTTTCAAATAATAAGTGAATGTTGCGCCGAACTCTGGATTAGCTGCGCGGTAATAAGATGAACCGTAAGAACCGCCTCTTCCGCTAGGAACATACATCAACGCATCTTTGATCGGGAAGATGTGAGCATCTTTTTCGAAGAGTTCTTTTGTAACTGTACGGAGCGGCGAGTAATCATCTAAGATGTAGAAGCCGCGACCGAATGTAGCTACAACTAAATCTTTTTCTCTTTCTTGAATTGTAATATCCGGAACTTTTACTAACGGCATTCCGGCTTTTAACTGAATCCACTTATCGCCGCCATCAACAGAAAAATAAACGCCCCACTCGGTTCCAACAAAAAGCAGTTTCGGATTTTCCGGATCTTCCACAATTGTATTAACCGCGCCGTTCGCCGGAAGATTATTCGCGATTGATTTCCAAGTTAAGCCTTTATCAACGCTCTTAATTAAGTAAGGTTTGAAATCATCCCGTTTGTGATTGTTGAATGAAGCATAGACAACATTTTCATCGTGGCGCGATGGGCAAACATCGCTAACGAGTGTGAATGTTGGAACGCCGGGAAACTCGGAAATTTTACGCCATGTTTTTTGATCTTCAGTTACTTGAATTAATCCGTCATCAGTTCCGGCATAGAGCAAATCTTTTTTCTTTTGTGATTCGGCAAGTGAAGTAATCAAACCAAATTGAGATGTGCTAACATCTTTAGCCACGGCATCGTAATTCCAATATTTGCCCATTACTTGGAATGTGTTGCGGTCGGTTTGAGTTGTTAAATCGCCGCTGATCTCTTTCCATGAATCACCGCGGTCATCACTTCTGAAAACTCTTTCTGCCGCTGTGTAAAGAGTTGTATGGTTATGGTTACTTAAGATAAGCGGAGTATCCCAATACCATTTAAATGTTTTTTGTCCTTTAACCGGTTCGGGACGAATATCTGTCGCTTCGCCACTCTTTTTATCGTAACGAACCATTCCGCCATACTGAGATTCTGCGTAAACAATGTTTGGATCGGTTGGATCAATCGCAGTCCAGAAACCATCTCCGCCATTGGTTACAATCCAATCATCATTAACAGCGCCGCTGGAATAAATTGTTCTCGATGGTCCGCCGAAACTATTGTTGTCTTGCGTTCCGCCATAAACATTATAGAATGGAAAATCGTTATCAACATTTACACGGTAGAATTGAGTCACCGGGAAGTTAGCTTTGAAGTTCCAAGTCTTACCGGAATCGAACGACTCATAAATTCCGCCATCGCCGCCAATCATTAAATGTTTTGTATCTGTAGGATCAATCCAAATTGCATGATCATCTACGTGGCGGCCATCGTTGCCAATTGCTTTCCAAGTTCTACCAGCATCAACAGTAACTTGAGAAACTGTTTCGGCAGAATAAATTTTATCTATATCAACCGGATCGCAGTAAATTTCATTGTAGTATTGACCTGAAGCAGTATAATCGCTCATCTTTTCCCACGAAGCGCCGCGGTTCATCGAACGGAAAAATCCACCACCCTCAACTGCTTCAACTATCAAATAAAGTACATCGGGATTAACTGGCGAGATAGCGATTCCCATTCCACCTTTATCGGAGCCGGGAAGTCCGCTCATAATTTTATCCCAGGTAGTGCCGGCATCTGTAGATTTATAAACTGCCGATTCGGGTCCGCCGCCAATCTTTGTAAAGATGTGTCTGCGTCTTTGTTCTGAAGTAGCATAGAGAACATTAGAATCGCGCGGGTCCATTACAACATTATTTACACCGGTGTTCTCGCTGATGTTAAGAACTTTGTTCCAAGTTTTTCCGCCGTCAATAGTTTTATATAAACCACGTTCGCCGCCAGGTCCCCAAACAGAACCTTCCGCAGCAACATAAACTACATTTGGATTTTTCGGATCAACAACAATAGCACCAATCTGGCGCGAGTCTTTTAAGCCTTTGAAAGTCCAGCTTTGTCCGCCATCGGTAGATTTGTAAACGCCGCATCCGTAACCAAGCGCACGCTGATGATTATTTTCTCCAGTACCAAGCCAAACAACATTAGGATTAGTCGGATCGAGAACAACAACTCCCATTGAGTAAGATTGAACTGTATCTGCAAGCGCTTGCCATGTAGTTCCGTTGTTTGTAGTTTTCCAAAGTCCGCCGCTAGCAACAGCAACGTAATATTCGCTATGGTTTTTAGGATTTACTGCAAAGTCGGCTATGCGTCCGCTTGCAAACGCGGGACCAATACTGCGGAATTTTAATCCGCTGAAAGTGCTACTGACAAGTTTGTCTTTCTCTTTCTTTTCTGATTTTGCGTCATCCTTTTTTTGTGCCGGAAGAAATTGCGCACAGGTTATTAAAAGAAGAAGTAAAAGCTTAAGCTTCATGTTCGCTCCAATTGATTTGAATTAATTGTTACATTAGTGGTAAGTTTTTGGGAAGAGTTTTTGAGTTTTTTGTTAAACAACATCGTCTTTCGATAGAGTTATGACGAAACCTATAAAAAAAATCATTCTATTTCTAATACTAATTATTGCTTTGCCAATTCTTTTCTTTTTGTTCAAAGAAGCTTCCAATTTGAATGAAACAGAGAAAATGATTGAATCCATTTACCAAAAGCAGTTGGATGCAGTTCTATTCTCGGTAAACCAGTATTCGGAAGACCTTGCAAGAAATTGGATGAACCGGATTGAAGCTTATGATAATGGAAGAAATTCCTTATTTATTTCAGACGAAAATATATTCAAGGAGATGCTGAGCGAAAATCCTTCTATCAAATACATTTTTGCTTCGGATACTTCTTTTAGCTTCAATGCCATTTTCAGAACAAGCGGAGAAACCCTAAATGATCCTTATCTTAAAAAATTGCTTGTAAAACAAAACAAGCTGGTTAAACGTCTATTTACATATCAGTCGGCAAACTTTAATAAAATTGAGCCGCTTCCGGCACCGGATGAAACAGCTCTTCAATATTTGATTTCAATTTCGAAGAGCAAACTTGTTTATGGAATCGCGATTGATAAAGCTGAGTTTGTAAACAAAGAACTTTCGGCTAAGTTCATAAGTATTTCGCAAAGTGAGTTCTCCTTTGCAGTATTTGATACAACGACAAGCAAACAGATTTTAACGATTGATTATTCGGAAGGACAAAAATTTCAGCGTACAAGAAATTTATGGATGATTCCAGATTACAAAATGGGAATTGCGCTTCAAGGAAAAACCATAGATCAGCTTGTAAGCGAGCGCAATAAATCCAATGTGATATTATTAGTCGTTCTTGCGATTATTATGATAGCAGCAGCTTGGTTTGGTTTCAAAAGTATTAAAAAAGAAATTGAACTGGCACAAATAAAAAATGATTTCGTTTCTAATGTTTCGCATGAACTAAGAACTCCGCTCGCGCTGATTAATATGTTTGCCGAGACACTTTCTCTCGGACGTGTGAAGACTGAAGAAAAGAAAGTTGAGTATTACGGAATCATTCAGCAGGAAACCGAGCGGCTTTCAAAAATTGTAAACAAGATTCTCAACTTTGCAAAAATTGAAGCCGGCAAATGGAAATATAACTTTGCGGAGATAGAATTAAATCAGATTGTTGCCAAGGTCTTTGAGGTTTATAAGTTTCATCTAACCAGCAATGGTTTTGAGTTTGCATTGAATGTGGAAGAAAGAGAAATGAAAATTCTTGCCGATGCCGAAGCTATTTCGGAAGCTGTTATAAATCTTTTGGATAATGCCTTAAAGTATAGCGGCTACAACAAAAAAGTTGTAATCAAAACCGGTACGGAAGGGAAGAAAGCTTTTGTAGAAGTTGAAGATTACGGAGTTGGAATTTCTCAAGAAGATCAGAAGAGAATTTTTGAAAAATTCTTCCGTGTTTCTACTAAAGAAGTACACAACGCAAAAGGTACCGGTTTAGGATTGACCTTAGTTAAACACATTGTTGACGCAAACCATGGTGAAATATCTTTGAAAAGTGAACTCGGAAAAGGAAGTTGTTTCCGGCTGACTTTTCCTTTGTTAGAAAGTTAGGAGCCACACATGCAAAAGATTCTAATAGTTGAAGACGAACCGAACATGAGAATGGGATTAAAAGATAATCTCGAGTTTGAAGGCTACACTGTTGAAACCGCAACAGATGGCGAAGCCGGGCTTTCTCTGATTATGACTAACACATTCGATTTGGTAATTCTTGATGTAATGATGCCAAAGATTTCCGGATTTGATGTTTGCAAGCGTGTGCGCGAGAAAGGAATTAAAACGCCAATCATTTTACTTACTGCTAAAGGTGAAGAGATAGATAAAATTGTAGGACTTGAACTTGGCGCTGATGATTACATTACAAAACCATTCAGCTTGCGCGAACTGCTTGCCCGCATAAAAGCAATATTGCGCAGAGTTGAAATCCCAACAACTCAAATTCCGGTAGTTCATATCGGAAAACTTGAGACAAACTTTTCTACTTATAATGCTTATGAAGAAGGAACAAACGTTCCGATGTCTCACAAGGAGTTTGAGCTTCTTAGATATTTATATGAAAGAAGAAATCAAACTGTTAGCAGAGATGACATTCTTAAAAATGTTTGGCAGCAAGAAGCTACTACAACACGAACGATAGATAATTTTGTTGTTAAGCTTCGTCAGAAAATAGAAGTCAATCCTAACGAGCCAAAGATTATAATAACCGTACATGGAATTGGTTACAAACTAATTCAGTAATTACATTCTACAAGATTCTAATTAGTCCTTCGTTGTAATTCTCAGTTACAACTTTTTACAATTGCTTACTCACGCATGACAACTTCCCACACACACCGTTAGTCTTAATATGTGAAGATCAAAAAAATAATTACAACGGAGGTGTGAGATGAGAGCAGCTAACATTACAATGCAGTTAACCAAAACTTTAGTTTTCACATTGGTTTTAGTTTTATTAACCGGCAACATAAGCAATGGACAAACGGCAAGCGCAGAATTAAAAAAACACAAAAGGATGATTGAGAATTTAATAATCGGCATTCAATCGCCTAATGAAGGTGTAAAGAGAGAATGTATTTACTACGCCGGCAAATATGAATTTACAGAAACAGTAGATGTTCTAATTGATGTTTTGAAAAACGAAAAAAACCCTAAGAACAGAGCATTAATTGCATTGGCGCTTTATAGAATAGGCGACGAAAAGGGAATTCAAGCGGTTTACGATGCCGCGTCAACTGAATCTGACGCAAAAGTAAAACGTACTTATAGCGCCATTGTTGCCGAATACAAAGCCGCAAAAGCTATAGCTGCAAATGAATAGTCGTGACAATTTTTTACAATTACTTACTTACTTGTGGCAATCGTTATATGAGAGAATTTTATTTTGCACTTAAAAATGGTAAGACTGAGTCTATGCTTTCAAAATACATATTAGTGATTGTTTTGGCGTTGCTCAACGCTGAATATAAAGCCCAAGATTGGCAGCGGCTTGTTAGCTTGAAGGGCTTTTGGAAGTTTTCGATTGGCGATGATATGAACCGAGCCAAACCTAACTATGATGATAAAGATTGGGAAACAATTACTGCCCCATCTTCCTGGGAGAATGAGGGATTCAATGGTTATGATGGACATGCTTGGTACAGAAAAACTTTTGTTGCTTCCGGTGATTTGAAAAATCACACAGTTACACTTCGCTTAGGCAGAATAGATGATGTTGATGAAGTTTACTTAAACGGATATTTAATTGGTGCTACCGGAACATTTCCGCCGGAGTATAACACAGCTTACTTTGCTTGGAGAGAATATCATGTGCCGCAGAAGTATCTAAACATTGGCGGCGAAAATGTGATTGCAATAAGAGTTTATGATTCTCAATTGGAAGGCGGATTAATTGAAGGTGACCTTGGTTTGTATGAAAAGAAAGGAGCGATGCGGCTTGATCTTGATCTTGCCGGGCAATGGAGTTTTGAAAAAGGTGATGATAAGGATTGGAAAGAGAAAAATTATGATGATAAAATGTGGGATAAGATTTTTGTTCCGGCACATTGGGAGCGGCAGATTGGAGATGATTATGACGGTTTTGCTTGGTACAGATTATCATTCACTGTTCCTCAATCATTCAAAGGAAAAAAGCTTGTGTTGGTTCTTGGCAAAATAGATGATATAGATGAAGCTTACTTAAATGGAAAACAAATCGGTTCTACGGGAAACATGAAAGGTGATCCTATTCGCTACGATACACGAAGTGAATATAAACTTACGAGAGGATATTTTATTCCCGATGATCTGCTTGAATATGGAAAAGAAAATGTTGTTGCGGTTCGTGTTTATGATGGTTTTAGAGATGGCGGTATTTATGAGGGACCGATTGGATTGATTGAACAAAGCAAGTACACAAAATATTGGCGCAATTATAAACCGCCTAAACAGAAGAAAGATATCTGGGAATTGATCTTCCAGTAAAAAATTTGTGCCTCCTATAGAATTGCGATCCTTGTGGTCGCTTTTCTATTTATATAAACTCCCATCTTCATACTCCAAATAATTAGATGATGTAAAAAAAAGACGCCTAAAAGCGCGATGTCGTCATGTTTAGCTTTAGGCTAAAAGCCCCTCTTTATTTTTATTTGTGTTAACCCCACGCTTAAGCGTGGGGTTAACAACAACCATGTCTCAACTGGACTTTAGTCCCAAAAAGTTTATCTCTTCTCCATTGCTTCATGTTTAGGATTAATAACTGGATTCTTTTTCAGCTCATTCATTACTTCTTGAATTGCTCTTTCCAGCTGAGGATCAATACCTTTTGCTAACAGAGCCGGATCGTCAAGAACTTCAATATCAGGATCAACACCGTAACCTTCCTTAAACCATTTTCCATTCGGATCAAACATTCTAAAAGTTGGAACAGAGATATTACCGCCGTCAATTAAAGCCGGAGCGCCGCTTATTCCAATTAATCCGCCCCAGGTTCTTTCGCCAATTAGTTTTCCTAAACCAGCTTTGCGAAAATAATCGGGGAATGCATCACCGCCGGAACCGCTCCATCCATTTATTAACATTGCTTTTGGACCAAAGTTAGCATGAGGCGGCCATTGCCAATCAGCACCGTCGCGTGTTTTCCAAAACGCCAAAGGTTTTCTATCAAGCAGTTCTATGAATCGGTCAGGTATTTGTCCGCCGTTGTTGAAGCGCTCATCAATTATCAATCCCTCTTTTGTAATCTGTGCAGCAAACTGACGGACTAGTTCTGTTTGACCATCCGTGCCTGTACTTGGAACATAGACGTAACCAATTTTTCCATTGCTGGCTTCATCAACTCGTTTACGGTTGCTTTCAATCCAAGCCAAATTTCTTAAACGGGTTTCATCAGCAAGAGTCTGCACATAAATTTTTCTCGAGCCTTCTAATGATGGTTTATCATTAACAGTAAGCTCAACTGTTTTGCCGGATAATCCTTGGAACGAAATCCATGGTGCTTGGTTTACATCAAGTTTCTCACCGTTAACTTCTAAAATATAATCGCCTTCTTTTACTTTAACGCCGGGCAGAGCAAGTGGCGATTGAACTTCGGTATCCCAAACAGCGCCTTTAATTATTTTAGATATTTTGAATACGCCATTCGAAACAGTCCAATCAATTCCTAAATAACCGGTATTCTTTGCCGGAGCTTCATCTGTATCTCCGCCGCCTCTGTAGGTATGGGAAGCGTTAAGCTCGGAAATCAATTCACCAAGTAAGTAGTTTAGATCCCAGCGTGTAACACAGTAATCAACCAGCTTGCCGTAACGTTCTCCAACTTCTTTCCAATCAACGCCATGCATGTTCTCATCGTAGAAATAATCGCGGAATATGCGCCAAGCGTCTTTATAGATTTGTTTCCACTCAGCTTTAGGATCAACAGTTACTTCCAGCTGAGCAGTCGGCATTGGTTTATCCATCTTCTGGTTTTCGGCAATATCAACAACCGCATACTGATTGCCCTTCCAGACAAGCATTTTTTTCATATCAGCAGTAAGCTGATAACCATTCGCGTCATCTATAATTGTTTTCTCTTCACGTTTATCCAGGTCATAAAAAATTATCGGATTCTTTTTATCAGCAGAACCGGTGTTAGGTGCTCTTTGAAAAATAATTTTCCCGCTGACTGCGGAAATTCTATTGTAATTACCTGCCGGAACCGGAACAATAACAACTCTGTTTTCAAAACCGGTTAGAACAATTTTAGTTTCTTTCGGTTTTTCTTTTTCGGCGGATTTATCCTTTGCGGCATCTGCTTTTTTATCATCCTTCTTTTCTTCTTTCTTCGGTTCCTCTTTCTTCGCGGAGGTTGTATCTACCTTTGGAGAAAGAGGGAAGATAGTATCATCGCTCAGTGTTGCAATAGCAATGTTTGTTGTGTTAGGGTAAATCCAAGAATTTCCAATATCGCTGTACACCGGATTCAATGTTCTGTTGGTTAAATAGTAAAGAAATTTTCCATCGGGATCGAAAGCTGGATCAGAATCAGCATAGTAGCCGGTTGTAATCTGGTGAGTTTTTTCTTCTTTTGTGTCGAACATATAGAGTGCGCTGCTTTGTCCTTTTGTATCGTTAGTATAGGCAATCCATCTGCTATCCGGAGACCAGCTAACTTTAAATCCTTGCAATGCGCCATGCATGTGATAAAGAGCTTGATCAACTTTATATGTTTTGTCTTTCTCAGAATCATAAATATTGATTTTCATTGATTGATCAATGAAGGCTAACATCTTAGAATTAGGCGACCAATACAAACGATATCTATAGCCTTCGCCGTACGAGGTCAATTTCTTTTCTTCGCTTGGTTTGTTTAAGTCTTTTACTGTGAGTTCGTACTCGCCGCTTCGGTCACTCCAGTAAGCAACTTTTTTCCCATCAGGAGACCATGATGGAAATCTCTCTGCAACGCCATTTGATTTAGTTAAATTAAATGAAGGTCCGTTTTGTGCGGGAACATTAAATAAATCACCACGAGCCTCGAAGATTGCTCTCTTTCCATCGGGTGAAACAGAAGCGCTGGAAATTAATCCCGATACATTTTCTGTTTTCGGCATTAAAGTAATTTCATCTGTAACAACATTTACCTTTACTTCATGCATTTTTTCTGAAGCAAGATTTAACAGATATAATTTTCCGCCAGCTTCAAAAACAATTTCTTCCGGTCCCATTGCCGGAAAGTGAATATCAAAATCTGTGAACTTGGTTAATTGTTTAGTCTGCTTGTTTGATAAATCATAGCTCCAAATATTATAACGCTTATCAGCGCCGCGGTCGCTAATCCAATAAATTTTATTCTGTGAAGACCACATCGGGATTTCATTGCCGACGCTTTTATCAAAAATTTGTTCGGCGGATTTTTTTTCTAAATCAAAAATCCACATATCGGAATTCAAACCACCACGGTACCTTTTCCAAGTTCTAAAGGCGGTTGTTCTTGGAGTGTAAACAATTTTCTTGGCGTCAGGAGAAATGCTGCCAAACTCTGCATAAGCTAAAGGAAGTTGGTTTGGCATTCCGCCTTTAGTTGATACTTCATAAAACTGGTTAAATCTTTGCTTGCCGCTGTTCATTGAAGAAGCGAAAAGCAGACTATTGCCGTTTGGATACCAATCTACTAAACGGTCCGCCATTCCATGATTTGTAACGCGCTGCGGAATTCCTCCGTTAGTAGGAATTACATAGATGTCTGTGTTGCCGTCATAATTGGCGTTGTAAGCTATTTGTGTTCCATCGGGAGAAAAGCGCGGAAATACTTCCTGTCCGGCTGGCGAACTTAGCTTAATAGCAGTTCCACCCGTTTTAGAAACCAACCATAAATCGCCGCCATAATTAAAAACGATTTGAGTCTTTGATACATCCGGAAACTGAATCATTCTGGCATCAATTTGTGCAGAAACTTTTGCGGCAAATAAAACCAAAATTAATAGGAATAGTTTACTGTGGGATTTTGTCATGAAGTAACTCCTCTCTAAGTTATTATGATTTGACAAACATTAGACGCGTAAGGATATGAGATTCTTCGAAATAAAAACAACGGAGACGGCAGCGTCCACCTAAGTCCGCCGCCTTGGTTTATTAAACCCAGTCTCCACAACTAAACTAAATATCAAGAGAAGAAAAACCAACTTCTATTTCTACTCTAAATTTTTTCACAAAGGTCTTGACCTGAATTTTTCTTTATCGTATAATTGCGATGAACGATAAAGGAACTTCGGTGGCTAAATCAAAAATAGAAGAATTCTCCCAAGAAGAAAGCAGACTGGCTGATATAGCTAAAGCTCTTTCCCATCCGGCGAGAATAAAAATATTGAAAATTCTTTCCGAGATGGATGTTTGTATGTGCGGAGAAATAGTGGATTTACTCCCTCTAGCACAAGCAACCGTATCGCAGCATCTCAAAGAACTAAAACGGGTTGGTCTTATTCAAGGCGATATAGAGGGACCAAAAACATGTTACTGTATTAACACAAATTCGATAAATGAAGCCTACTCACAAATACAAAATTATTTTGATACAATTAATAAGGAGTGTAAAAGATCATGCAAAACGAACAAGAAGTAAAAGATATAGTAAAAGAAAAATATGGAGAGATCGCGCGCAATAATTCTTCCGGCTGTGGATGTGGCTGCGGTACTACATCAAACAAAAATGCCGGTTACACAATTATGAAAGATGAATACACCGAAATGGATGGTTACGTTGCCGAAGCTGATTTAGGTTTAGGCTGTGGCTTGCCAACGGAATTTGCAGATATCAAGCCGGGCAATGTTGTTGTTGATCTTGGCAGCGGAGCCGGAAACGATGTATTTGTTGCTCGCGCTTTAGTTGGCGATTCCGGAAAAGTTATTGGAATTGACATGACCGAAGATATGATAGCTAAAGCCAGAAGAAACAATGAAAAATTAGGCTACGGCAATGTTGAATTCTATCTCGGTGAAATTGAAGCTATGCCTCTTGAAAAAGAAACTGCCGATGTTGTTGTAAGTAACTGCGTACTCAATCTTGTTCCAAACAAACAAAAAGCATTTGAAGAGATTTATAGAATAATGAAAACCGGCGGACACTTCTGCGTTTCCGATATTGTGATTAAAGGGGAGCTTCCAGCTAACTTGAAAAAATCTGCTGAGATGTATGCCGGATGCGTCGCCGGCGCGGTACAACAAGATGAATACCTCGAAATTATAAAGTCAGCCGGATTCACTAATGTCGAAATCAAAAAGACAAAAGTGATTAATCTGCCGGATGATATACTTGCACAGTATTTAACAAAAGAAGAAATCAATTCTTTCCGCGAAATGAAAACGGGAATCTTCAGTATAACAGTTGTTGCTGATAAGAAAGATAAGGGATGCTGCGATGACGGATGCTGCAAAAACTAAAAGAATACTAATTCTTTGTACGGGCAACTCTTGCAGAAGCCAGATGGCTGAAGGATTGCTGAAATCGTTTGATTACAAATTAGAAGTGTATTCAGCCGGAACAAAACCGGCTGAACGCGTTCATCCCAAGGCAGTTCAAGTGATGAAGGAAATTGGAATTGACTTATCGGCAAATTATCCCAAGATGGTTGACCGGTTTTTGAATGATGAATTTGATTATGTAATAACTGTTTGCGGAAATGCAAAGGAAAACTGCCCGATGTTTATTGGCAAGGTTGGCAAGCAGCTTCACATTGGGTTTGAAGATCCGGCGGAAGCTACCGGAACGGAAGAAGAAATTCTGGCTGAGTTTAGAAGAATCAGAGATCAAATAAAAAATGATTTTTATACATTTTATAGAACTATAGTTTGAGGCAAAAGTGAATTCAATTAAAGTTTATGGAACCGGCTGTGCCAGATGTAAGCAGTTAGAAGAATTATGCAAACAAACAGTAGCGGAATTAAACATCGAGGCAACTGTTGAAAAAGTAAGTGATCTGGAGGCAATCGTTAAATCGGGTATTATGATGACCCCCGGTTTGGAAATTAACGGTAAAGTGGTATCTGCGGGTAAAATTCCTACCAAAGAAACATTAATTCATTGGATTAAAGAGAACTCAAATTAATCGCATCCATGAAAAATAAAATTCTCTTACTGTTTGTAGTGCTGGCGGTTTGGATTTTAATCTATACTAACCTTTTAACTATCACGGATTATTTGGTTTATTCTCTTTTAGGAATGGAAAAGGAACGGCATCTAACAAATGCAGCTCACTTTTTTGTCTATGAGGTACCAAAAGTTCTTTTGCTGTTAACAATAATTGTTTTTGTTGTTGGGGTTATCCGAAGTTATTTCTCACCCGAGAGGACAAGAAAAATTTTAGGCGGTAAGTCGCTGTTTACTGGTAATGTACTTGCAAGCTTACTTGGAATAGTAACTCCATTTTGTTCCTGTTCTGCAATTCCATTATTTATTGGTTTTGTTCAAGCCGGGGTGCCTCTTGGCGTAACATTCTCTTTTCTTATTGCCGCGCCTATGATAAATGAAATAGCAGTTGTATTGCTGTTTGGATTATTCGGTTGGAAGACGGCGCTTATATACATCTCGACCGGTTTGGTAATAGCAATAGTTTCCGGCTTTGTAATAGGGAAACTAAAACTTGAACATCTAATTGAAGATTGGGTGAGAAAACTATCTGCTTCGCAAACAGAAATAGAATCAGAGAAAATAACTTTTACAGAAAGAATAGATTCCGGAATTATCGCTGTTAAAGAAATCGTTGCGAAAGTTTGGTTGTATATCTTAATCGGAATTGCAGTGGGTGCCGGAATACATGGCTATGTGCCGGAAAATTTTATGGCTGGATTGATGGGGAAAAGCGCATGGTGGTCGGTACCGGTTTCGGTACTGATTGGCGTTCCAATGTATTCAAATGCAGCCGGTATTATTCCGGTAGTTCAAGCACTTTTAGAAAAAGGAGCTTCGCTGGGAACTGTTCTCGCATTCATGATGAGCGTTATCGGTCTCTCTCTTCCGGAAATGATAATTCTTAGAAAGGTGTTAAAGCTGAAGCTTATTGTTGTCTTTGTCTGTGTCGTTGCTTCGGGTATAATAATGGTCGGCTATTTGTTCAATGTAATATATTGATTAAACGGAGTTCCTAAAATGAAAACAAAATCTATCATCATCTATTTATTGATTGCAGCTTCTATTATGGTTTACGTATCGGATGCCGATGCAATTCAGAAGCAGAAAAGTAAAGTTACATTTGTAGAGTTGGGTTCGGTCAATTGTATCCCTTGTAAAAAAATGCAGCCGGTTATGAAGGCTATTGAAGAGAAATATGGCGAGCAAATCTCGGTGATCTTCTATGATGTTTGGAAAGAAGAGCAAAAGAAATATGCCGGGCAGTACAAAATAAAGCTAATACCAACTCAAGTTTTTTTAGATGAAAACGGAAAAGAATTTTTCCGCCACGAAGGATTTTTCGCGGAATCCGAAATAGACAAAATTCTTGCTAAAAGAGGACTAAGGGTAATTTCAAAATGATTGACTCCATTTTTACATACTTAAGCGAAGCAATGTATAATAGCTTTTGGTTGGCGCTATTGGCTTCTTTTGGCTGGGGAGTGTTAAGCATCTTACTTAGCCCTTGTCATCTTTCCAGCATTCCGCTAATTGTTGGGTTTATTAATTCCCAAGGTGAAATTACTCTTTGGCGAACGTTCAAAATATCCTTAGTCTTTGCTTTAGGAATATTAATAACAATTGGACTCATTGGAATAATAACAGCCTCTCTGGGAAGATTAATGGGCGATGTAGGTGCCGTCGGAAATTATTTGGTGGCATTAGTGTTCTTTATCGTCGGGCTTAATTTGCTGGATATACTAAAGCTGCCCTGGGATTTTAATCTAATTAGAAATACAAAACACAAAGGGTTGTTTGCGGCGCTCATTCTCGGTTTGTTGTTTGGTGTTGGACTTGGACCATGCACATTTGCATTTATGGCGCCGGTGCTCGGTGTGGTTTTTGAAACCGCACAAAGTAGTTTCTTAAAAGCTTCATTATTGCTGCTGGCTTTTAGTGTTGGACATTGTTCTGTAATTATAACTGCCGGAATGATGACAAAAAAAGTTCAGTCATACTTAAACTGGACAGAAAATACCAAAGCTGTAGTTTGGATAAGAAGGATTTGCGGCATACTTGTAATACTTGGTGGAATCTACTTACTGTTTAATAATTATTAGAAGGATAAGTATGAGCACTTTAACGAAAAAACTTTCATTCTTAGACCGCTATTTAACATTGTGGATTTTCTTAGCAATGTTTGTAGGAGTATTCTCCGGCTATCTCTTCCCATCAATTGTAAGTTTTTGGAATTCATTTCAATCCGGAACAACAAATATCCCAATCGCAATTGGACTGATATTAATGATGTATCCGCCGCTGGCAAAAGTGAAGTATGAAGAACTGGGAGATGTGTTCAAAAATGTAAAAGTGTTATCACTATCGTTAATTCAAAACTGGGTTATCGGACCAGTGCTGATGTTCGCTCTCGCGATAATCTTCCTTCAAGATTACCCGGAATATATGGCGGGATTAATTCTGATTGGTCTTGCACGCTGCATTGCAATGGTGATTGTTTGGAATGAACTTGCTAAAGGCGATACTGAATATGCCGCCGGACTTGTGGCGTTCAACTCAATCTTCCAGGTTTTATTTTTCTCCGTTTACGCCTACTTATTTTTAACAGTGTTCCCTTCCTGGCTGGGATTAAAAACTTTTGCCGTAGATATTACAATTGGGCAAATTGCCGAAAGCGTTTTCATCTATCTTGGTATTCCTTTCCTTGCTGGAATGATTACGCGCTTTGTAGCGCTGAAAACGAAAGGGAAGGAATGGTACGAGAAGAAATTCATTCCAAGAATTTCGCCGATGACATTGATAGCTCTGTTGTTCACAATTTTTGTCATGTTCTCTCTCAAAGGCGAGTACATTGTAAAAATTCCTCTTGATGTTTTGCGCATCGCAATTCCGCTGGTTATTTATTTTATAGTTATGTTTTTTGTTTCTTTCTACCTTGGTAAAAAAGTTGGGGCAGATTACTCCAAAACAGCAACGCTTTCTTTTACTGCGGCAAGCAACAATTTTGAACTGGCGATAGCCGTGGCAATTGCAGTCTTCGGTATCAATTCCGGCGAAGCTTTCGCAGCGGTTATTGGTCCGCTTGTAGAAGTTCCGGTACTAATTAGTTTAGTGAACGTAGCCTTAAAACTCCAAAAGAAGTATTTCTAAAATAGTTGTGCCGGTTCAGCGCCGGCACACAGCTTTTCAGCATCTTTCCATTTATACCATTAAATTTACGCCGGGTTATTGATGATGTCTTAGACCATGTTTGCGAGATATTTGGACTTTCTAAATTTGAGTTAGCAACAATTTACACAAACTGTAAAGAGAGAACAGAATAATAAATAGTTATCTTTCATTTACTACAAACTGGATAAAACATGGAATCTACCGAAACAAAAAAAGTGTCACTCTTTTCCTTCCCGAAAAACTTTTGGACTGTAATTATAATGGAGTTTTTCGAACGGGGTTCTTATTACGGAGTTCGTTCTATTCTTTCTGTATATCTTGTGTTGGCTGTAGCTGATGGCGGTTTGGGCTTCTCAAAATCAAGCGTAGGTGTTATTACCAGTACATTTCAGCCAATGCTTTATCTTCTACCGATTGTAGCCGGCGCCATGGCAGACCGCTTCGGATATAGAAAAACGCTTGTCTTCGCATTTTTTGTTATGAGTCTTGGTTATCTATTAACAAGTATGATGACAAGCTACTCGATGGTTTTTGCAGCTTTAATCTTAATGGTAGTTGGTGCGGGCACATTTAAGCCAATTATTTCCGGAACAATTGCCCGCGTAACAGACAAAACTAATTCTACACTGGCTTTTGGAATTTATTATTGGACAATAAACCTCGGAGCGTTTTTGTTTCCATTAATCCTTGTCCCAATATTAAAGCAGTACTCTTACTCGTATGTATTCATAATGGCAGCAGTTGGTACCGGTTGGCTTCTGATTCTAAACTTTCTTGGTTATAAAGAACCAATTAAACTTGACAAAAGTGTAGCTCAAAAGAAAATTATAAGCATTCTTGCATCAGCTTTTGAATTGTTATATAGTCCAATACTGATTCTTTACTTTTTACTTGAAAAAGGAATTAAAGAAAAGTTCATTGTTACTGCATTCATTACTATTATAATTAATTTGCTCATTATTTTACTTAATCCGACGATTTTATTACTAGAGTTTTTTATTGCACTACTTCTTTTCATTCTATTCTTAAGATTCAAACATCATAGCTACAAGTTGCTTCTCTACTATTATTCCTCCCTAATTCTATTACTACTTTCTCTTTTTGTTTTCTTTAATTTCGATTTTCAGGAAGTCTTTGGATACACAGTAATTTTTCTCGTGTTAAATTTTTTGATTTGGTTCATAGACTTAAAGGAAAAACAGAATTACTATCCTCATTCAAAATTCATTTTAATGATTGTAATTTATTCCGGTTTCTGGATTTTATATTTCCAACAGTTCGATTCAGTGCTTTGGTACTTCAAAGATTATGTTGATAAAACACCAATCAATAATGCTGTTAATGGAATTCTCGGATTGTTCATGACAAATCCTAACTGGCAATTTGATGTTGAGCATGTAACAGTTATTAATGCAGGTACAATTATTCTGCTGCAAATTTTTGTTTCCAACATTGTTAAGAACAAGAAAGCGCTTCCTACAATGATTACCGGAATTGCAATTGGCACAATTGGTATAGCAATACTTGCAATTTCAACACATCCGTTTGTTTTCATTGCCGGAATTTTCATTTTCTCTGTTGGCGAAATGACGGCTCATCCAAAGTTTATCAGTTATGTTGGGTTGATTGCGCCGGAAGATAAAAAAGCAGTTTACTTAGGCTATTCATTTTTATACGGTGTGCTGGGCAGCGGAATTGGTGGAATTTTAGGAGCCAATCTCTATGTTCATTTTGTTGATAATCTTAAAAACCCAACAATGCTTTGGGTAATTTTCGCTATGATTGGTGTTGCAACCATCATCGGACTTTTACTTTTCAATAAATATTTAGCACCTAAACATGTTGATGCATAAAACGGAACGGAAATGAAAAAAAGTATTTCGATTCTCTTTTTAATTTTGTTTACAACAATTTATGCCCAGCATGAAAATGTACCGCTCGATAATGATGTTTATCTTTTTTTGAAAGAGATGAAAGTGAAAGGGCTTATTAGCGGAATACATGATGACAGTCCGAATATGTCCCGGTTTGAAGTTAAGAAATTGCTTGGTACGATTAGGGAAAACCAAAGCGTACTAAGCAATACAGAACAAGGATTGCTTAAAAAGTTTAGTGATGAATTCTGTGATGAAGAAGCCGATAGCAGCAACACGGCTCAATTCTTCGGAGATGAAACCGGATTTTCAAATTCTTTTTCAGATTTGGTTTCCGGGAAAAACCGCTACATGTATGCATACCGTGAGCCGGAAGCAAGTTTTTATCTGAACGTTCTTGGAAGATTTTCATTCGGCCAAACGTTCGAGCCTTCAAAGAACAACTCAACATTATATGATATTGGTTTCCGGTTTCGAGGAACAGTTTTTAATCATTTGGGTTACAGTTTGTCGTTGCAGAAGGGCGGAGTTAGCGGCTCTCAAACTTACGCCGTTTTATTTGAACCCCGTCTTAAATATAATTTCAAATTTATTGAAGCGATTGAGAACATTGGCAATTACGATTTCGCCGAAGGCTATTTGCGTTATTACGTTGAGCCGGCAAAAGATATGCGGCTTGCTTTACAATTGGGAAGAGAGAAACTAAAATTTGGCTACGGTTACGGAAGCAAGTTTGTTATTTCCGGCGATCATACCCTGATGGATTTCTTTCGCCTCAATTTTGATTACGGTGTTTTCAGTTTCACCTCTCTAACTGCTTCTACCGTTGGTACATTCAACGTTAACCGCGATTTGAACTACACAAAATATCTCGCCATTAATCGGTTCAAGCTAAATTTTCCTAAGCTGATTGAGTTTGGTATTGGAGAGAATATTATTTACTCCGGCAGAGGAATTGATCTGGCTTATCTCAACCCAATGATCTTTTACAAGTTTGTTGAAATGTCTTTGCAAGACAGAGACAACGGTTCTGTATGGCTCGATTTTCAAACTCATTTCTTGAAGAATATTGAAATCAGCGGAACATTCTTTTTGGATGAAAACATTCTTTCGCATCTGCAAGAAATGAATTTGTTTTCCAACAAGACAGCTTATCAGATGGGTGTGTACTGGTATTCGCCATTTTCTATAAGCGATTTATCATTAGTTGCCGAGTACACAAAAATCCGCCCTTACGTTTATACTCACACAAACGAGAAAAATTCTTACACAACATACGGCGAACTAATCGGCCACAATATCGGTCCTAACTCAGATGAAATTTTATTGAGCGCCGCGTATAATATAAATGATTGGATAAGACTAAAGTGCAATTATCAGTACATTCGTTCCGGCGAAAACATTTACGATTCCGAAAACCGTTTGGTCTTCAATGCCGGCGGCGATGCGTTTGTTCCTTACCGGATGGATATAGACCCGGAGTACATAGATTTTTTGGATGGCGAGAGGGTTAACCAAAATATTTTTACTGCAAGCATAAAAGCAGAGCCGATGAGAAAGTTTTATCTAAACGTAACATATAAACTGATTTCTCAAAATAATATTTCGCGGAATACGGATAGCAAAACAAGTTATGTCTTATTCACAACAAACTTTGAGCTGTAGTTATTTTATAATTGAGATTTCATCCAAATGCTTGCGCTTGATTGCCGGTACACAAACGCCTTCTTTGGGATAACCAGCCACAAGTATCATAAAGGGGCGTTCGTTCCCGGGTCTATCAAGAATTTTATTTAGAAAACTCATTGGACTTGGAGTATGCGTAAGCGAAACCAATCCGCTGTGATGTAATGCGCTTATTAATATACCGGTTGCAATTCCAACAGATTCGTGAGTGTAATAGTTTTTAGATTTCTCGCCATTTGATAACACTGCAAATTTTTCTTCGAAGATTACAATTAGTACCGGAGCTTCTTCAAGAAAAGGTTTGTGCTTGTCTGTGCCCAAAGGCGAAAGAGCGTTAACCCATTCTTTTGGCGCCCGTTCTTCGTAAAATTCTTGCTCAACTACCTCGGCGGCATATCTAATTTTTGTTTTTAGAATTTGATCAGTTACGACAACAAATTTCCATGGCTGCTTATTAGCCCCGCTGGGCGCGCTGCCGGCTGCTAGTAGGCAAGACTTAATCACTTCCATAGAGACATGTTTGCTTGAAAAATCGCGAACGGTTCTGCGTTTTTGTAACTCTTCTTTGTAGTCATTTGCCCGTAAGAGCATTTCGCTTTCCGGAAGCTCAACAAAATTTAACAGAGCTAATTTTGCTTCATGCATATGATCTCCTTACAATTCTATATCGAAATGAATTTGTTACAAAATTAGGGATTGGGCGCTAGAGGAATTGAAATTGTAAATGAAGACCCCTTGCCTTCGGAACTTTCTACTAAAATTTTGCCCGAATGCCTTTCTATAATTTCTTTACAAAGTATTAATCCCAATCCGGTACCTTGCTCTTTATTGGTACCATCAGTTGAATGATGCATATCTATGCGGAATAATTTTGAAATTACTTCTTGCGGAATTCCAACACCGGTATCGGTAATGGTAATATAGGTGCGGTCGGTTTGTTTTGCTTTAACCGTAATACTTCCGCCAAAATTAGTAAACTTAATCGCATTTGATATTAAGTTCCTCATAACCACCTGCATCATCTCGAAATCAACAAAAATTTTGAATGAGGTGTCAAATTCTTTATTAAGAGAAATATTTTTGTTTGCAGCATTTGTTTTTTGAATGTCAAAAATGAATTCAACTAATTCATTGAGCGAGTATAAAGCCGGAGAAAATTCCATGCGGCCGGATTGAATTCTTGACCACTGAAGTAAATCGCTGAGCAAACGATACTGAGTTTTTGCTGTTTTATGCAATTGCATGCTCAACTCAAGGAGTTCCTTTTTGTCCATTGTTGCGGCATCTTCAGCGAGTATTTCCGTTAGTCCGAGAAAGCCATTGAAGGGACCGCGTAAATCGTGAGCAATAATCGAAAAGAATTTGTCTTTTGTTGCGTTAAGCTCTTTAAGTTCTTCCGAACTTTTAACTAACTCTGCTTCAACTTTTACACGGCGTTTCATTTCTGTGGTTAGTTCTTCTTTCTGCCGGAAGAATTCCAAAATCATCGAAGCAATTTTGCCGAACTCTGTTTTGTCCTTTGATAAACCCGTTAAGAATAGAGATCTCTCATGTTCTAGACTTCTAGATATTTTTCTGAGTGGCGCAGTAACGTAGCGAATTAGAAAGAGAGAAATTGCAATCAGCAAGCCAACGGTAAGCATTACTCCGTTTATCAACTGCCAATTCAAGGCATCTGCAGATTCTTTAAGCATCTCCGAATTGCCGGCAAACGAAAGAGTTGCAAGAGTTTTTCCCTTATGATCAAATAACGGTTTGTTAATAACTATTGAGTACAAGGAAGATTTTTTTTCTTCCGGTATATTCTTATCATTAAAAAGAATGGAAGTTGAGCTTGACGTTATCAAATTAAAGTGACGAATATATTCCGGTGTCCAAAGTCTTCCGACTAAAAAAAAGCCGCGCGGCGGCGTCTTTCTTGCGATATCGGAACTCGGTTGAACGGGCGCAGTTCTTACTTCCAACAGACCGTGTTTGGTGTTAACGAAAAAATAATTAAAACTTTTTTCCGTTAGCATTTTCACCAGCTCTTGTTTTGGAAGAGGGAATTCGGTTAGTTCTTTATCACCAACAATATTAGTAGAGTAGGCGAGAGTAAAATTTGTTTTGTAAAGCCACGCGGCATGTGCATTATAAGTTGGCAATGCTGTAGCCACAATTTCATCGCCCCACTTAGTGTCGCTGTTGGTTACGCATGTAACCATTTCATCCCAGTAAGTGTCGTTAAATGCCCAAGATTCTAGACCCTTTCCAACAAGCGCAAAAATATTATCTATTAGAATTTGCTTGGTTGCCCGTTCTTCAGCTAAAATTCTGGTGAGTTCTTTTTCTTCGCTTTCTTTAATGAAAAATAAAATAGCAGTGAAGAACAACGTTAGCAGAGTTATAAGTAAAATTATTTTGGATTGGGTTTTGCCGATTTTCACACGTTTCCTATTAGTGCAAATTTCACTTTTTCTTATTTAGGGAAAAAAGCGGTTAGAAGCTACAAATTAAAATTAATGAACGCGGAGGTAAGGTTTTTTTTATGCAGCACTGTTAATATTTGAAGAACTATTTCATTCATGAATTACAAGCGGCAAGTAGAAAATGAATTTGCTTCCCATGCCAACCTGGCTTTCAACCCAAATTTTGCCGCCCTGTCTTTCGATGAATTCTTTGCAAAGAATTAATCCTAAACCGGTGCCGGACTCGCTGTTGGTACCAAATGAAGTATGGCTAATATCTAAACGGAATAAGTTTGATAAAACTTTGTCATCCATTCCTATTCCGGTATCAATAACACGAATTTCTGCGTATTTGCCCTGTTCTTCAGCGTGAATAGTTATTTTGCCATCCTTTCCGGTAAATTTGATTGCGTTGGTAATCAAGTTTCTGATTACAGTATTGAGCATATCTTCATCAGCTAAAACAATCAAATCATTTTGCAATTCGTGCTCAATAGTAATTCCCTTGCGGGCGGCTGTAGTTTCCAAAAGTTCTAAATTCACTTTTACCAGACTTGCCAGCGGAATTTCGGAGGGGTTGAATTCAATTCTTCCGGTCTGGGATCTGGACCACTGAAGCAAGTTTTGAAGAAGATTATGCGAAACCTCAGCGGACTTTTTCATTTCCTCCAAATAGAATTTTCTTTCATCGTCGCTTAAATCGCTGTAATCGGTTAGAAGTAAATCGGAAAAGCCGAGAATAGTGATAAACGGATTTTTAAGATCGTGAGCAATTATCGAGAAGAATTTATCCTTAGTTGTGTTTAGCTGTTTAAGCTCTTCCGCAATTTTTTTGATTTCATCTGAAGTTTGTTTGCGTGCAATTACTTGAGCAACTTGCTCGGCAACGAACATTAATATGTTTAATTCCCTGTCGCCAAATGCTTTTTCATTTTCGTAATCTTGAACTACAATTACACCAATAGTTTTGTCGGAAACTTTTAACGGTACGCCAAGCCAAATAGCTTGTGGCGCTCCAATAAGTTCTACTTCGCCGCTTCTTCTAAGCTCTAAATCTCCCTGCGCGTCAATCAGAGTAGCTCTACCAATTCTTAAAACATATTCAGTTAGTCCGTTTCCAAGTTTTTTGGGTGCCTGAGGCGGATCAAACTCATCAACAAAGTAGGGGAACGAAATCATGTTTGACTTTTCATCATACATGGCGATGTAGAAATTTTTTGCAGACATTAATTTGCCAACAACCTCATGTATTTTATGATACAAACTAAACATGTCCGAAGCTGTGTAAGCGTACTCGGAAATATCGAATAGAGCTTGCTGAATTTTATCGTTACGGTTTCGTTCTGTTACATCGCGCAAAATAGCTTGAACAAGAGTTTTTCCTTCAAACGAAACAGCCTTTAGTGTTATTTCCGCATCTATCAGATCGCCATTTTTTGTAGTATGCAGCCAATCAAATCTTTGCGGCACGCCGCTCAACGCCGCACTAATCTTTTCCATTGCCGATTCATGTGAAGTGCGACCATCCGGTTGAAACTCCGGAGAAAATTGATCCGGTGTAAGTCCTATTAGTTCTTCACGAGAGTATTTAAGCATTTCACAAACAGCCTGGTTACAATCTATTACAGCTTCAGTCATTAAGAACATACCGTCAATAGAGTTTTCGAAAAGAGAGCGGTAGAGTAGTTCACTTTCTCTAATTCTTTCTTTACTAACGATTTCATCTGTAATATCTCTTGAAACTCCGAATGTGCCGATAATTTTTCCATCGGGATCATTAAGAGGCATTTTAGTGGTAGCAACCCAGGTCGTTCGTCCGTCCGGCCAATCCTCTTTTTCTTCTTTGCCTATAATAGCTTTGCCGGAGCTAATAATTTCTTGCTCATCATTATATGCGGAAATAGCATGTTCATAACCGAACATATCAAAATCTGTTTTACCAACGAGATCGTTGGGGTTTTGGGCGCCATGCTTCAAAGCCATAGCGGGGTTAACTTTAATAATCTTGCTTTTCAAATCCTTAAAGTAAATACAATCCGGCGTGCTGGTTAGTAAGGCTTGAAGAAGACTTTGTTCTGCCTCATACTTGCTTGTAATTTCTTTTTGCTCTGTGATGTCTTCAACAAAAGCTACAAGCTCTTTAACTTCCCCATCCACTTTTTTTACTATACTAACGCTAAGTCTTCCGTATAAAATATTCCCGGATTTTGTTAAATAGCGTTTTTCGAGTTGATATTGAGAACGTTTCCCTTCTAATAATTCATTGAAAAGTTTTTGATCTTTCTCTTGATCTAAAGGATGACTAATTCCGGCAATAGATAATTTTTGAATTTCTTGTTCGCTGTACCCGAGCATTTGGCACAACGCATTGTTTATCTTTAGTATGTTAACGTCACAATCGAATAAAACAATTCCAAAGCCAACATTATCATAAATGGCTTTAAGAAAGTTGGAATCTTCAGAAACGCGTACTGTAGGTGTAGGCTTCTTAGTTTTGGCTGTTGAAGATTTTTTCGAAACCACTTTCTTTGGCGTCTTTTTCATTGTGACCCCTTTCGGGTTTTTAGCCATCACATCCTCTAATACAGCAAATTGGTTTCAGAACTTAATTCAATATATAAAAATTGATCTAAAATTTATAACCTAATTATTTCACGAAGAAAAAAGTTTATTGGAATTCAAAATTCAATCCATTACTTTATAAATACTGCTGCTCTCTTCATCAATAGGAAGTTTTGATTCTACGCTGAGCTTTGTTTTCTCATTTGTTCTAAGATTTAGTAAAATATTTTTTGGTGAAACCATATTGCTCATGGAAGTAAAGTTGGCTTCTTGTTTTGATTTAGAATTATTGATTACCACCATAATCTTTTCTGAGCCGAGCGTTCTGAAATAAACGTACACATCATTAGCCGGCGGAAATTGAGTTAGAGTTCCGGTTGCCAGCGCCGGATGAGTCTTGCGCAAAAACAAAAGTTCTTTGATGTGGTTGAATAATTCGTTTTCGTTTTTATCTCTTCCGGCTTCTGTAAATGCATCACGCTTATCATTGGGAAAGCCGCCCGGAAAAGGCATTCTTAAAGTGCCGTCATCGTTAGTCCCAACAAGCCCAATTTCAGAACCGTAAAACAGTTGCGGAATTCCGCGCGTTGTTAAGAGAATATCATAAACCAATTTTTCTTTTTTCAAATTACTTTTTGCAAAGTAGGCTACACGCGGCACATCATGGTTATCTGCAAAAGTAACAAGCTGAGTTGGATCTGCGTACAAATAATCTTTTGCAATCACATTATAAACCTGGTATGTACCGCTTCTTCCTTCTGCTAAGCCAATAAGAACATCGCGCAAAGCAAAATCTGTTACAGCGGGCAGGTTGGAATTAATTTTTCTGAAATGATTATTCTGCTGGTAAGTTGAAAGCAAATCCGAATCTCCGGTCCAGACTTCGCCAACAATGTTTGTTGTCGGAAATTCATCTTTAACAGCTTTAGCCCAGCGAGCCATATACTTCTGATCGCTATATGGATATGTATCTTCACGGATTCCATCAATCCCGGCAAACTCCATCCACCAAATTGTGTTTTGTGTTATGTAATTCTGCACAAAAGGATTACGCTGATTAATATCGGGCATAGAACGAACAAACCATCCTTGCTCTACATGTTTAATTGTTGCGCTGTCCGCATGAATATCGCTAAAAACCATTTTGTGATGATTTGCGTTGAGATGTTTTTCGAGTGTTCCGTTAAGCCAATCTTCGGTTGGCAAATTTTTAAACCAAGGATGATCATCGCTTAAATGGTTTGCAACATGATCGAGCACCACTTTCATTCCGCGTATGTGAGATTCTTGCACATATTTTTTGTAGAGGGCATTGGTTCCCAATCTTGGATCAACTTTATAAAAATCCGTTGCAGCATATCCATGGTAAGAACGGAAAGTGTTATTCTCAATAACCGGCGTAAGCCATGTTGTAGTAATACCAAGGTTTTTAAGATAATCCAACTTATTGATAACACCTTGCAAATCACCGCCGGCTCTTCCCTGTCCATGTATCTTTTGCATGTTATCCGAGTAACCGGCAACCGAATCGTTTGTTACATCGCCGTTGGCAAACCGATCCGGCATGATTAAGTAGATAACATCGGTTTGAGTAAAGCCCTTAAAACGGTTTGCTGCATCTTCACGTTTTAGAATTGGAAAAGTGAAAGAAGATTCTTCTTTGCCCTTTCTTAGTATAAGCCGGTAATCCTTTGGTGTAAGATTGTTCGGGATTTCAATATCTATAAAAGCATAAGATGTATTTTTGATTTTGTGAACTTTGGTTACTTTTATTTTAGAATCATCAAAACGGGCTGATACATTATTTAGATTGTTACCGTAAAGCATCAGCTGAATTTTGTTGTGCTTCATTCCAACCCACCAATTCGGAGGATCAATTCTGTTGATGGAAATGCTTTGAGCCAACGTTACAACAGAAAAAAATAGAAGAGCAGCAAAAATTCTTTTCATTTCATCCTCTTTCTTGGTTCTGAATGTTATAAGATTGGCGCGTTAAGACCAATCACAAAATTGTTGTTGCCAAAATAATTCAACTTCCACGTAAACTCTAATCTAAAAGGAAACAAAGCTTGCCCGATTCCAAAACCGATTTCAGCAAAAGGCTTCTTGAATTCTGTTAATGAGTATCCGATTCCATATTTATTTATACTTGGCATAATTGTTTTACTTTCGGCTTTCGTTTCAATAAACGCTGCGTTGAAGTGTACACTCATATTCATTTGCCATTCAACCATAAGCTCAAGATTTAAGAAGCGGAAAATTTCATCGCCCAAATCATTATCAATTGAAAGAACAAGCGCTCTATCACCAAACACTTCGCCTGTGCGCAGAGTTCTAAATGTGTTCGACTGGCTTGCTATGCTTATATTTCCCGGCAGCGCGTGCATCATTTGAAACGGAACTTTACCGTTTGAATGAAGTCCCATGAGCGCGAAGTTCAATCTCGCAGATTCAAAAGTTGGTATGTAACCGTTTAGTGTTACACGGTACATCTGAAAATCTAAATTGCTCTTTAACAAATCTGAATTACTGAAAATAAAATTGCCGCTCAATGTAGCAAAAGCTCCGCCTTGACTTATTTTTCTTCTAAAGTAACCGTCTTCGATAAACTTTCTGAAATCCAACTGAAAGTTTGCGGTTACTGCGTTAATCTTTGTTTCATAAATCGGTTGAACAGCGTTATAAGTTTTACTCTTATTGAAAAAAGAAAAATCTGTGTTTACTGATGCACTGTTATCGGTTCTGTTCATATAGCCGATTCCAAGACTTAGCACCGGAAAAACTTGGCTCCACACGCCGGCACTAAAGCCTTTTGTGTAATAGTAATCGCGGAAATCATATTTACCAATAAGATTTACCAGAGTGGAAGTTAGTTTGTTGTAGCGTATTGATTCGCCGAAAAGATCTGTTAGTTTACTAAATGTGCGTAAAACCAGATTTGTTGTTCTGTAATCACCAAGAAAATAATTGCCGGCAAACTCACCCTTAAATTTTTCATCGGCAAAGCCGTAAGATAAATCCAATCTAAAGTTGCTTCGTTTATCAAATTGCTGAATAGCATTAGCACCGAAGCTAACAGAGTGTCCTTCAACCCGGTTAAATGAATAAAGGGAGAGCGGTCCGCTAATAAAAAAATTATTACCGAGAGGAATAGTAGGAGAAAGGACGGATAAATTATCCCAGAAACTTTTAGGAACAGATTCAACGCTATCAATGCGCGCGTATGCTTCAAGTTCTTCTTTTGTATTGGGAATTGTCTGTGTTGATTTCCAGTAAAGCGAATCTTTCTTATCGGCATCCGGATTTACTTTAACAATCGTCATATCAAAAAAATCACTGTCGAACTTATTATTGATCTGGTAATCATAAAAAATTGTATTAAGCTCAAAACCAAATTTCATCAAGCCAAGCGGATTGCCCTCAACAGAAATGCGGTAATCAATCGGCATAACAATTTCGTTTTCGAACTCGGTGAATTGCTGGATGATGCTGATCTTGTCAAAAATTCTTCCCGGATTAGCCGGATTGTTCATTCCTACTTCGAGTTTTACCAGATTGAAAGTTTTATCGGCGATGTACAATGTGCCGACAAACCCCGGATCAATTTTACGCAGCGGTTCAAATTTTATTTTGAACACAGTTTGTTTATCCATTGCAAGTGTATCTTCAATCAAATAATCGTAGAACTCAACCGCTTCATCGGCAATTGGACTCAGCAGCGGCCGGTTAAGAAAACGAATATCATCTGTATAGAAATTCTGCAAAAGCCTTCCGCCTGTAAAGATGTTAATTGCACTCGGTGTATTAGCAGACTGTTTGCGCGCGACTATTTCATCCTTGTACTCGTTCGGCTTTTTAAAATACCCTTTGCTTTCGTTCTCAATTATTCCGGTAATTTTTAAACGGCTTGTATCTTTGCCGCCGCCAATACCAACACTAACATTTGTTCCTGAAGAAGAAAAATCCTGGGTGGTTTTAACAATCCCTTTTGTGTAAGCGCGGAAGATGTAAGAGTTGATTTTTTCTTCCCGGTCGTGTTTAGCCATAATTGTTCTGCGCAAGATTTCGAACGCCGGGTTCTCGCCAGGCAGAACTGTTACCTCAGGCAAATGTACCGGGACAGGTGCTAAAAGAATTTCTAATGTTTCATTTGAGTTAAGCTTCACAGCAATTGTATCCGAAATGTATCCGATGTTTGACACAACTAACTTATAGTTTCCCTTTGCAAGCCTAAGCTCATAAAGTCCGTCAATAGTGGCAGAAGTTCCGGAGAGAGTTCCGGCTATTCTAACATTCGCGTAAGCTAATCCTTGCAGTGTTACCCTATCTGCAATTTTTCCTTTTAGTACAAGATGTTGTGGCATAACTTGAGTTGTGAAGAGTAGCAGCAAAAAAAGAAGACTTAGTTTCATACAAAACTCCGTATTATTGGCTGGCTTGATGCAAGCATTGATGGCAAAAATAAAACAATCCGGCTTAAACTTATGGATTGGCTGAGACAAGAAAAATTTATTTAATCGTATGTTAAACTAAACTTTTCGCGGATTGTTTCTATTAATAAAATAAATGTTGGAAAAATGAAAGTAGCTATAACCGGTGCAACCGGATTGATCGGCAAGAAACTCACTGGAAAACTCATTGAAAGGGAAGATGAAGTTATTGTGTTATCTCGTTCGATTGAATCCGCAAAACAAATTATCCCAAACGCGGCTGATTACATTGAATGGAACAATAATTCCAACGCTTGGCAATCAAAACTTTCCGGTGTTGATGCTGTAATTCACCTCGCCGGAGAAAATGTAATGGGAAAGAGATGGACAGAGGCTCATAAAAAGAAAGTCATGGAAAGCCGTGTTAATGGAACACGAAATTTGGTTGACGAGATTTCTCATTTACCAACAAAACCCAAAGTATTTATTTCAGCGTCAGCAATTGGTATTTACGGTAATCATGAAATTCCCGTTGACGAGAGTTCTGCGCCAGCTCATGATTTTTTAGCAAACGTTGTAAAGGCTTGGGAAGCGGAAACTCACAAAGTGGATGAATTTGGAATCAGGCGTGTAAATGTTAGGACCGGAATTGTGCTTGATGATAAAGAAGGCGCACTCGCACCAATGATTAAGCAGTTTAAATTTTACCTCGGTGGTTCTATTGGGAAAGGTAATCAATGGTTTTCCTGGATTCATGTTGATGATATTGTAGGAATATTTTTGTTCGCTCTCGATAACAATAATGTAAACGGTGCGATCAATGGTACGGCACCAAATCCCGTTAGAATGAAAGACTTTGCTAAAACGCTGGGAAAAGTTATGCACCGCCCGGCATTCTTTAACGTACCGGGCTTTGCATTAAAATTAGTTCTTGGTGAAGGTGCTGGGGCTGTTTTAGGCGGCGCAAATGTTAAGTCGGAAAAAATTCAAAAGTATGGTTATGAATTTAGGTTTGAAGACCTTAATGCTGCGCTAATAAATCTATTGAGAAAATAAGCTACTCATACCAGGAAACCACTTCAAAGTTTCTTGTATTAGGAAATGCGGGCGGAGTAACAGTGTAAAATCTTTCATCGAATCTATGATTAAAGCGCAATCCTCTTACGGGATTACTCCCGGAATAAGTTGCGGTAACTCTTGTTGTTTTGGCAATTACTCCGCCAAGTATATTCCAGTTACCTAAAAAGCTTTGTGTTACTAGTCCGTCTTCGGGTCCTATATTACCGTTCATTGCAAACATAGAGGCTTCTGTGTAAATGCTTTTTCCTCTTGTATCGGAGTTATCTTTAATTCTTATATTCTCTTCTGCAATAATTCCGAGCATATCATCCGAGTTTGGGTTAGTTTTTGGGTTATCTAAGTATCTGATGTTGTCCTCTAAGTAAACGTTTCCAAATCCGCTTCTTCCTTTTTTCGTAGCAACTATACTTACATTTCCGTCAACAGTCCCTTTTGTATAAATATTACCCTTTTCAACATATATAACTCCATCCGGCGCAAAAGTAGATAAAGCAACTGTAGTGTTTGCAGTCCATGAGCCGCCTTCCGGCTTTTGACTATACGTAATAGTCGCATCATTATTAAAGTAAATACGCACATCCACGCCTCTGTTCGGAGAAGAAGTTCCGCGAAAAACAGAGGTACCGGCTCTGGTGCGTAAACCGGTAGTATCAAACTGAAGTGGTACATCAACACCGGTTTGATAACCGGCATTAAAAACCGGGTCGCCGCTGCCATATTTACTTAATCCACCCTTTGATGAAGCTTTGCCTAAAAAGACCGGCGAGCCCCAAGTAGAAAGAGTTCCGTTAACATGAAATGGTCCGTGAAATGTATCTCCGGTAGCAGGCAAGGCACTAATTGAGGAATAGTAGTTTCCAAACTTTGCGAAATTGCTGGGGCGTAACTGCACGCTAATTACTTTAGTTATGTTATTAAAGGTTCCTTCAGCTACAATTGTAGCCATAGTATTATCAACGGTTTCACTGCCGCAAGCTCCCATAACATCACCATGAGCAATATGTGCGGCAACAGCTGAAACTGGTATTAACAATGTTTTTTGTCCCGCTGGGTTACCGGGAGGACGGTGACATATAGTAACTCTTCCGCTGGATACGCCTTGCGGATTAGAAACATAAACATCTATAGTTCCGCCGGCAAAACTTAAATTATCATAACCGGCTTCCCAGGTTTTATCCATAAATATTGCATTAGCAGCCATATTTGCACCAGCAATGGCAATATTATTTGCTTGAGTATCGTTGTAATACTTGCCAACATTATCTACAGCTCTATTTGTAATTCCTAAGAAGTTTTGTCCAACAACAAGGAATATCATACTAAAACCGAGAACTAAGAGTATTGCTGCTTTGCCGCCCATAGTCTCACCTGTTCCTTAAATTTCTAGCTGCAAGACGAATTTGTCTCCAGAATACTTTTGAATAATCATTTGCATAAGCATAACTGCTTTCCACAGTAATACTAAGCTGAATGGTTTGTATTTGTGAAAGATTTGTAATTGGGAAGCTCATTTGCTGACCAAGTGCATTAAAATAATTTAAACGGAATTGTGTTATACCGAGGTTTGCACTTCCCGGTGTATCATGGTTAACTACTCGGTAGAGCATTCTATCATTAGGATTTGGTGTGCCGGCTAGTGAATCTGCCGAACCAACATAGTAACGCATTGTATCAACATTACTGTCGTTGTCGGTATCGGTTAGAAATCTAATGCCGGTCGAATCAGCTAACAATATTGCCTGTGATGGATCTGGAATCTTTGTCCAATCTCTACAATAGCCTACTTTTTTGAAATCGTACTCAAGAAGCTGAACTACCTCAACTAGACTTTGCTGAACTATAAGGTCTGCGCCATAATTATATGTGTTTTGGGTAGCCGCATCATTTAAACGGAAAAGTATCATAAGCAGCATACCGCCAACAATTGTAGAGCCCAATATGTCTATTAATGTACTAAAGCCCATATCTCACCTAAAATACCAGTAGCTGAAAACAGTTTGAAGCCTAACCGTATCTCTCATCGAAGGACTAGTTACAGTTACTCTTAATCTTTTATTCCATGTCTTGCTTGTAGTAGAAGCAATTGTATTTAATGAAACTGTAACATAGTCAACCTGGCAATCTAATCTGAAATTTGCCGAACGAAATGTGCTATCAACCAAAACAGTCTCCACTCCGGAAGGAATAGTTAATACTGTATCGGCTAATACTAATCTGTTGTAATTATTATAATCATCAAAATCGTTGTAATTCGGATAGGTTTCGCCGGACTCAGGTCCAAGCTGATTGTATGCTTTCAATGGTGTGGTTGTGGCTATTGAAGTAGTATCAGTTGACTCATCAAATGCTTTAGAATTTGCTTCTTCAATTAATGAAGTACCAAGGGAAACAGCCATTACGTTGAATTTCGTTTCCATTACACTAACGCCGGTATTTAGAAAGCCGGTATTAACACGCATAATTACCAGCGCAAGTAAAACCAAAGCTCCAATTGTAATGAGCATTTGTCCGGTATTCATTAATACAATTCCTTTGTTCTGTAGAAAAATAGATAAAATTAACTCTTGTAACCACTCAATAATCGTGCAAGGATTGGTTGCGTGTTTTAAATCAATTTGGAGTGAATTAGAGCCATACCCAATTTTTTAAGAAGAATGTACATGTAATTTTTGGAGTAAATGCCTCTAAGCTTAACACCAAACCGAAGAAACCTAAAGTTGTTATATTTAGATCAAGAATTAAGCGGATATTCAAATGGATCCAATAAATCTCTTGGTTGCAATAAATCTTTTTGTCTCGATGAGTGCTAATTTTTCCGGCGCAAAAAAGGGACTTAAAACCTCCATCACCAAAGTAGTTGAACGCCCGGATACCTTTCTGCAAAAAACCCCACCCAATATTGCGGCATTAATTTTGGTTTTAACAATTGTTTCTGTTTTCAAAATTGGAACATTGCCCGTAGAGCTTGAACAAAATTACCAGACTCTCCGCATTGTAGGTTTGGCAATCTTTGTTGTTTTTTCATGGATTCAAGTTTGGGCTTATAAAACTCTCGGTAAGAACTACGCACAAGATATTGTTATAATGAAAGAGCATAATTTGGTTACAAAAGGAGTTTACCGGTTGATTAGACATCCGCAATATATCAGCCAAGTTCTTAGCGATCTTGGAGCCGGACTTGCATTGATGAGCTATCTAGTTGTTCCGTTGGTTTTGATTGTTGAGATTCCATTGTTCATTATGCGTGCAGCAGTAGAAGAAAAAATGCTTAGGAAACATTTTGGCGAAAGTTTTGTTAATTATAAAAAACATTCCGGTTTTATGATTCCATTTATTGGTTGAGCTTAATGAGAAAAAACTTACTAATACTGTTTCTGTTTTTATTTGTCTCAACATTCTTCTCGCAGAGACTTTATAAAATTTCTGTTCGGAATGGTGAAAGTAAAAGCGAACTTTCTTATTTGGTACGTAACGGGTTGGATTATATCTCAGCTAGAGAGTTTGCCGGTCTGCTTGGTGCAAAAAATTTTTATAATACCGAGACTGCAAAAATTGAATCCAATTTCCCGAAGTACCTCTTGAAACTTACCGCTAGAAGCCAATTTGTAGTTGTGACTAATAAAGAGAACAATTCGCAGAAAGTTTACCAAATTCCACTCTCTACTTTGTTTATCAAGGAGGATGTTTTTGTTCCGCTGAAATATATGATTGAGTATTACAAGCAAGTATCCGGAAGTGAACTTACTTATGAGCAGAATTCCAAAAACTTAATTATAGCCAAAGCCGATTCAATTGAAGATGCAATTGCAAATCAAAAAGATGATGAGGCTGAAAAAGAAAAACCGGAAGCGGCATCTACTAGAAAACATGATGTTTATGATATCCTTGTGGAAGAAAAAGCTAACGGAACATTAATTACACTTAAGACAAACAAAGCAATACGAATTCCGCGAAGTTCAATAAATAACGGAACTTTATATGTTTTTCTTTCCAATGCAACTGTTATGCCCGGCTTGGCGGCAAAAGCTAAACCAGCCGGCTTAGTTGATAAAATTAAGCAACACTTCATTAGTGCTAAAAATGTTCAGCTAGAGTTCGCGCTTAAAGATGGCTACTCAACCACCGAAACATTTCTTGACCCCGAAACAAACTATTTGATGATAACCATCCACAATAAAATGTTTGTTAAACCGGAAAACGAAGACTCGGATAAATCCAAATGGAATTTCGATTGCGTAGTTATTGACGCCGGGCATGGCGGAAAAGACCCCGGAACAATTGGTGTTACAGGAGTAAGAGAAAAAGATGTTAATCTTGCCGTTGCATTAAAGCTGGGTAAATTAATCGAGAATAATCTTGAGGGAGTTCGTGTTGTTTATACACGAAAGACTGATGAGTTTATCGAGCTATATAAACGCGGCAAAATTGCCAACGAAGCCGGTGGAAAACTTTTCATTTCTATTCACTGCAACTCTACGGAAACAAAAGATAACGGCTACCGCGGATTTGAAGTTTACTTGCTTCGCCCAGGCAGAACTAAAGAAGCAATTAGAATTGCGGAGTTTGAAAACAGTGTAATCAAGTATGAAGAAAATCCCAACAGGTATGAAAAACTTACCGATGAGAATTTTATTCTTGTAAGCATGGTTCACTCGCAATACATGCGCTACTCCGAATCGCTTTCGGATTTTCTAAATCAAAATTGGAAACGGGAAGTATCAATTCCATCGCTTGGAATTAAACAAGCCGGATTCTACGTTCTTGTTGGCGCTTCTATGCCAAGCGTGTTAATAGAAAACGGATTTCTTTCCAACCGGAAAGATGAAGCCTACCTTGCAAGCAATAGCGGACAAAAAGTAATAGCCGAAACCATTTTCAACTCTATTAAAATGTATAAAGAGTTCTACGAAAAGGAAATTGGAAAATAGCTACTGCTTTTGGCTATTATAGAAAGTATGTAAAATCTTTTTAGCAATAGTTTTAAACTGAAAGTTGACCGCCGAACACCTCTTTGCAGTTATGTACCGCTTATGCCTAACTTTACACCACTAATTTTTTAGAAAGGTTTTACGAATGACTAATGCACAAAAATGGATGGCTGCTTTTCTCGGGCTGTTTTTAATACTACTTATTATTGGAAAAGTAACTAAGAAAGATGATGGAACGGAAGCCATGTCTATGCAAATGATGCAGCAATCTCAGCAAGCAGCACAAGAAACTGATGGACTCAGTTTGATGAGACAAACCGGCTGTGTTACTTGTCATGGGTCTAATTTACAAGGCACAAAGATGGCGCCCGCACTTGCCGGACTTAAAGAATACTGGTCACGCGATAAGTTAATTAATTATCTGCGTAATCCTTCTTCATTTGGTTCAGACGAACGGTTTGTTGAATATAAATCCAAATTCAAAAACGTAGTAATGCCTTCTTACAATAATGTTGATGTAAAAAATCTTGGCAAGATTGCTGACTATCTACTTACCAAGTAATTAGTATGAAACCAATCAACCGACGGGTAGGATTTTTAGTAGTTAAACAGTAAAACTGCGGGTATAAAAAGTTTCAAAGCAAATGAATCGTCCGGTTGAATCATCGCCCTTTTCTTATCCTAAAAAATGATGTTAAGATTTCTTAACAATTTATTCTTTAGGAGATGATACACTTCGTAGTAAGATGAGCATTTCTTTCTACCTCTAATTCTCCGACGCTTGTGTTGGAGAACTTCATTAATCTTCAGTTAGCGCTAACGTAGATTTTCCTATTACTTGCAGATTTTTTCTTGTGTGATTAACTATAAAATCTTATTGTGCCTACAAAATTTGACAATCAAAATTTTTTCGCTACAAAGGGTAGATTCATATAAGCAAACATAAATCAATCAAATTATTTGGAGGCATCATGCAACACAAAAAAAACTTTAGTGTTCTTCTAATTTTGCTTCTCGTCCTCTCCTCAAATCTTACAAATATTTATTCTCAAAATGATGTAATGATGCAAGCATTTTACTGGAATGTTCCGACCGATACCACAAATAAAAACGGCAGTTGGTGGGATACACTCAGTGTTAAAGCATCAAGTTTATCTTCTGCCGGTTTTACAGGTCTATGGGTTCCACCTCCTTCAAAAGGTAATTGGGGCATTGCCGATATGGGCTACGGTCTATTTGATCACTACGATCTTGGCAATTACAATCAAAAAGGTTCAACCGAAACACGCTTTGGAAGTAGATCGGAATTAAACTCGATGATTACTGCATTACATAACAACAATGTTAAAGTTTATGCCGATATTATTTTAAACCACATTTACGGGGGCGAACCCGAAAGAGAAGCTAATCCCTCTGTTAAGAGTTATGTGTTTCTGGAAGCGTACACAAACGGTTCACAACATACACCTTATCCAACCAACGAAATAACATGGAAAATTCCGAACGCAAGTGCCGGCGACTACTACATCCAAATCGTTGGCTATCAACTCAATTGGGCGGCAAGCGAAACTGAAAGAGGCTATGATGTTTACATTGACTGGACCGGCGCCGGATCAAACGGAACCGACACATGGGAATCCGAACCTAACAACGGCAGCGGTCAATACAACATCTTCCCCGGCTCTGGCAGAACTGTTCGCGGACATAGTGCCAGTACTTCAGATATTGATGAGTTCAAAATCACTTTGTCTTCCGCTCACGATATCATAATAAAATTGATTGCTAAGAAAGAAGTCTTCAATCCGTGGGACTGGGTTTGGGCAGATCAAGTCAACGGATACTATCCAAAAAATATTTGGTACAATGGAAATAACCTTGCACAAACTACTCTGCAAGCTTTAACAATGACCGGCATTGATTACGTTACCCACACCGGAAACGGAGAACCGAATTACTCATGGACTTACTCGGATTTTCATCCGGTAGATTCAAATGACTGGCTTGGCAACGGCGGTACCAACGATGAAATTATTACCAACACAAAATGGTTTGGCAACGATCTCAACACTTTCAGTACAACCGTACAAACAAGATTGAAAGACTGGGGTTACTGGCTCGCAAACACCGTCGGGTTCGATGGCTTCCGTCTTGACTTCGTTCGCGGATTCCAAATTTCTTTTGCCGCCGATTGGATTAAGTATCTTCCTCTTTTGAGCGGCTCACAAAGATTTATTGTTGCTGAATACTGGGGTAACTCTCAGGTAATTCATGATTGGGTTACCGGCGTTGCATCAAATGGTGCTGATGCAGATGCTTTCGACTTCCCATTAAAATTTACTATAACCGATATGTGCAACAAAAACCAGTATGATTTTAACATGGCTTGGCTGAATCATTCCGGCATGATTAGAAACAATACCGGGCAAGCTCTTTCCGGAACTTCTGTTGTTACATTTGCTGAGAACCATGATTCCGGCAAAGAGAGCGATAAATGGATTTGGCAAGATTGGAAAATGGCATACTCTTATATGCTTACTCACGAAGGAAAACCATGCGTGTTTTATCCTCATTACTATGGCATTACGCAAGTTGATAATCACAATCCAAACACTACAGTTACAGCTCCGGCAAGTTTGAGAACGGACATTAATAAATTAATTCAGGTTAGAAAAAATTATTTAGGTGGAGTTATCTCTGTATTAAGCGAAGTTGGCAATCCGTATCCTTCCGCAGACACTTATAATGTTTATGTTGCAAGAAGACAAGGAAACGGAACGCGCGATGGTGCAATTGTCGTAATCAACAATCACGGTACTGATACAAAAGGACTGTGGGTTGACAGCTCGCCGTCCGGATTTTCCAATTGGGCAAATACTGTTCTGGTTAATGCTTACGATCCTAATGAAACAACTCAGGTTTACTCAGACGGACGCGTTTATGTCTCAGCACCGGCACGCGGATATAAAGTTTGGGTTAAACAGAGCGACTATATTGCGCTATCCAAAATAAATTTAGGTAATGATTTTTCTGGCAAGGATAATACTCCCTATAAATACCAGCTCGATCAAAATTACCCGAATCCATTTAACCCGACTACCAATATTGAATTTTCAATTTCCTCGGATGGAAATGTTTCGATACAAATCTTTAACTCACTCGGTCAATTGGTAGAAACCCTTCACAATGGATTTTTATCGGCGGGTAATTACAAAAAAACTTGGAATGCACAAAATTTACCGAGCGGAGTTTATTTTTATACTATAAAAACCGGCAATTTTTCTGAAACAAAGAAAATGACACTCGTTAAATAACGATAATGAATTTAGCTGTTTAGATTCTATCGAATAGTCTTATTCCTTCTCCTAATCTTGTTCTTAAATAATAAGGCAGATTAGGAGAGGGGTATAAGCTAACTGGAAGTAAGTCTAATAATTTGAAAATGTCTCGTTCCTCCCCCAAAATGATTAAGGACTAATGGCAAACTACCGTTCAATAACTGTTAGCGACTTCTTTAAAATAAAAAGAGCGGCTTAAAACCGCTCTTTTTATTCCCTACAAACTATTAACCGATTCTCTACTGATGTCGTTATTTATAGTTAGTATCATATGATACCCAAAGGAAGAAGAGTTATTTTATAACACTTCATTCGGAGGTATCATGATTCATAATAATGTTGAACAGCGTCTTAAAAGTAAATCTGTTAAGAACGCTATCAT
>Ga0208373_1000312_pt1 | contig 88177 bp, 81 predicted proteins | sample RifOxyC2_FD_184036 | JGI IMG/M metagenome (GOLD analysis project Ga0208373, IMG submission 184036) | Soil microbial communities from Rifle, Colorado - Rifle Oxygen_injection C2 (SPAdes) | ecosystem: Environmental > Terrestrial > Deep subsurface > Rock core/Sediment | place: Rifle, Colorado... | reverse complement strand
CCACATCCAGGGCTGTCACAGGCCTGTCGAACAGCGCGGTTTATTACTGGCGCGTCCGGGCCAAGAACGCGGGTGGCGTCAGCGCGTGGGCAAGTGCCTGGAGCTTTACCACAATTATCGCGGCCCCTGCAGTTCCCCTGCTCACTTTGCCAGCTAACGGAGCAACCGGACAATCCGCTTCACCCACTTTATCATGGAATACGGTAACCGGCGCTGCGACTTATCATGTGCAGGTCTCCACGAGCAACACATTCGCTTCTATACTATTGGAGGATTCAACTCTGACAGCCACATCCAAAACCATAACAGGTCTTGACAACAACCTGACCCATTACTGGCGTGTGCGGGCCAAAAACGCGGGCAACGTCAGCGCATGGGCAAGCCCCTGGAGCTTCGCAACAGCGAAGATCGGCCTTTTCCCAGTCAGCGCGGGATGGAACATGATATCCTTGAATATTCATCCCCAGGATTCTTCCGCGGGCGCCCTGCTCGGTCCGCTTCACGGCATTGTATTGTCGAAGAACAACCTCGGGCAGATATATTGGCCTGCCTACGGGATCAATACCATAGGCAATCTTGCCACAGGCCAGGGGTACACCCTCTATACCGATTCAGTGGACACCATCAGGACCCTGGGTCCGGGTATCGACGCGGTTTCCACGCCCCTTGCCCTGGCCGCCGGGTGGAACATGATTGGCTATCTGCCGGAAAATGACATGCCCGTGGCAACCGCGTTATCCGCCATTGTGGCCCAAACAACCATTGTTAAAAACAGCCGGGGAGATATTTACTGGCCGGATTACTCGATCAGCACGATTGGAAACATGAAGGTAGGGCAGGGCTACAAAATTCATATGAAAAGCAGCGCGACGCTAACCTATCCGGCATTGGGAAAAAGCCTTGTCGGCGCGCATGAATTGCTGGCACCGCCCGAGGCCGTCCACTATCTTCTGAAACTGAACACCGGTAATACTGCCAGCGTGTTGTCAAACATGGTCATCGTAAACGGCACGATTGCGCCAGACAACAGCGAGATCGGCGCGTTCGATGAAAAGGGCGTTCTCGTCGGGGCCGGCGTCGTTATCCACGGCATCACGGTATTCTCGGTTTGGGGGGATAATGCCCAGACTCCAAAAAAAGACGGCTGCATAGCCGCGGAAAAGATTATGTTCCGGCTCTGGGATGGCGCCCAGGAATACCCTGCTACGTTCGAAGGCCCGACCGCGGTTTCTTATCAGGAAGACGGGCTGTTCATCGGCAGACTCACCGTGCCGGAAGCGCTCTCCATTACTAAGTTCGCGCTGGAGGACGCTTATCCCAACCCGTTCGGGGGCCAGGTGCAGATACTTTTCGACGTTCCTGCACTGGGTGGCCTTGATCGACAGAATATCGATGTTGCGGTTTACGATGTGCGGGGCCGCCTCGTACATCAAGTGGCCAAGGGCCGATACAAAGCCAGCCGTTACCGGACGTACTGGAAAGGTCAAGACGACAAAGGCGCTGCGCTGGGATGCGGCATTTATATTATTCGGATGAAAGCCCGGAATTTCAGTAAAAACCTGAAATTGGTCAGACTCAAATAGCACTCCATTTTGAAAGGGAACACAAAATGCGCATTTCCAATTTATTGAGAAGTTTTCTCCTCGCTTTTCTTTTGACAGTATTGGCCGTCGAACTGCAGGCTCAAACCCATTTTACATTTGCCATCAGCACGGGCAACAACATGACGGTCCTTGTCCAGTCCGCCATCAATCCCGTTCTGGATGATTTGCCGCTTGCCAATGGCGATGAAATAGGGATCTTTTCACCCGCAGGACTGTGCATAGGCGCGGGCGTCTGGACCGGCGCGAATATCGCCCCCACGGCCTGGGGAGACAATGATTTGACAACATTGACGGACGGGGCAAAGGTCGGGGAATTGCTGGCTTACCGGGTTTGGGACGCGTCAGCGGGAAAAGAGGCTCCCGCCGAAGTAACGTATACATCCGGCGGCCCGGACTACGCCGTGGACGGGATTGCCATTCTGGCGTCTCTCTCCGCTACAACGCTTATCACCGGGATTTCAGAACCTCAATCCCGACCGTTCCCAGTCCAATTGTCTGGAAATGGGTTGTCCATGTCATATAATTTGACAAACAGCGTTCCTGTATCGGTATATCTATATGATGTCACCGGCAAGGTCGTCTATCACTCATCCCATGCCATGCAGGTTCCGGGACAGTATCTGTTGGTACCTGGGGCCCCTACCCTGGCCAGTGGCCGTTATGTGCTCCGTTTTACGGCGGGCGATATCAAGATCAACCGGTGCCTTTCACTTATCCGCTGAATAAAAATGGTAAACCGCTGCCCCTCCAAGCGATAAACCTTTCCTAATGCTACGTATATTTACTACGTAGTAATTACGCTATCTTTCCGTATCCCAGGTTAAACGTTTTAGTCCTATAACTACTATGCGAGGATACAACTTTAACCAAGGGAGTGCTATGTTCAATCGTCTTATCGGATTCATTCTAGTTGCTTCTACTGCAATTCTTGGAAGTACCTATTATATTGATTATGCTACAGGATCCAACGGCAACCCGGGCACCTCCAAATCAGCGCCATGGAAGCTATCTCCGGGTATGAACGGTTTTTCCGCGACATATTCACATATTTCAGGTGATGTCTACATCTTTAAAGGCGGCGTTACCTGGCCGGCTGCGGCCCTTCCGTTCACCATTGCCAACAGCGGCGCCGCGGGAAAAACCGACACCTACACCACGGACCACACGTGGTACACTGGTTCAACGTGGACACAACCGACCCTGGACGGTCAGTTTTTTCAACAAACCCTTTTATCGGCGTCAGATAAGAGCTACGTCCTAATGAATGACCTCCGCCTCATCAATGCGGGAGCGCTTTCAGCAAACGACGTCATGGCATTCCAATTCATAAATTGCTCGTATTTCGAACTTTCCAACAACACCTTTGCGCCTGAAAGCTGGGGTTGTCTCTATGTCTCGACAGAGAGGACCGGAGATTATAACACTTTTCTGGTACACCATAACGACATCTCGCGGTGCGCGTTTGCCATGAGATTCGTACCAGCGGCCCCGGCTTCAATCATGTACAATGTCCAAGTTTATAACAATACCATTCATGATTTTCATTCCCAGTTGAGCGGGGAGGTGCATGGCGATGGTATTCAGCATTATTGCTCCCCGGACAATGCCACGTCATACGACCGGTATATTGAAGGGTTTAAAATATTCAATAATCACTTTTTCGGTGATTTTTCCCAGGTTGCAGGTTCGAGGGGCGCCATGACCGCGCTCATATACCTCAGCGGATCCTCAAAAGGCGTGCAGATATATAATAACATTTTTGCGCCGCAATACTCGGGTAGTCAGAGCCCCAATTTCTTTGAATCGTTCATATCCCTGCGCGACAATCCGAACCGCGGCGGCTACCATAAGATTTATAACAATACATTTGTAACGCCGGTTGCCGACGGTCAGGCTGCCGCGATTTTGGAGGATGACACACGATATCCGGCCCCGTTTCTTGATATTAAAAACAATATTTTCTCAAATTTCAACTGGCCATTCGATCTGCGTTCAACCAATCATACAATTGATTATAATGACGACTATTTTATTCGAGACATCGGAAAATGGGCCGGCAACTTTATCGGATCGTTCTCCAGCTGGCAGGCACTTGGCCTGGATGTGCATGGACTCAGCGCCAACCCGGGATTCGTATCGTCAACAGATCTTCATCTGAGTCAGACATCTCCCTGTATTGGAAAAGGGACCAATCTTTCGACCGTAGTAACTACGGATATTGATGGAAATGCCCGGCCGGGATCATCAGGTTTTTCATTAGGCGCTTATGAATTTGGCACAACGCCGCCTCCACCACCCCCGGTAACCCTATCCGCGCCGGAATTATGGTGGCCGGGCAACGGAGCCACAGGGGTTGTGATTGATCCCTCACTTACCTGGTCCGCGGTTTCCGGGGCAGCGACCTATTCCGTACAAGCATCGACCTCATCCAGCTTTGCTACGACCATTATCAACCAGGGGGGGATCGCAGAGACCTCTTTTGACGCAAACGGTCTTTTGAATAATACGGCCTATTACTGGCGCGTCAGGGCTGCCAATGCGACCGGTACCGGCAGCTGGTCTTCGACCGGGAATTTCACCACAGTGGCAGCAGCGCCGCCACCCCCGGTAGATCTATCTGCGCCCGAGTTATGGTGGCCGGGCAACGGAGCCACAGGGGTTGTGATCGATCCCTCACTTACCTGGTCCGCGGTTTCCGGGGCAGCGACCTATTCCGTACAAGCATCGACCTCATCCAGCTTTGCTACGACCATTATCAACCAGGGGGGGATCGCAGAGACCTCTTTTGACGCAAACGGACTGTTGAACAATACGGCCTATTATTGGCGCGTCAGCGCTGCCAATGCGACCGGTACGGGCAGCTGGTCCTCAACCGGGAATTTCACTACAACCGCAACGCAAAACAACGCCTTTCTCCAGAATTCGGGTAAAAACGGCATTGTCTCGATAGACGCGGAACATTTTATGGACGCTATCGTGCAGGGCGGTCATACCTGGGAAAGAGTATCAAGCACCGGATATTCCGGTGATGGCGCCATGCAAGCACTTCCAAATAATGGCGCGAGCATTAATACCGGATATGCGGCCAACAGCCCCCGCATGGATTATATGGTCACCTTTGTTAAAACCGGCAGGCATTATATCTGGGTCAGAGGCATCGGGCCCTCGGGCAGCGACGACTCGTATCATGCCGGTCTCGATAACAAAGAAATCGGGACCTGCGACCAAATCACCAATTTTACGACCGCCTGGAAATGGTCCAGAACCGATGGGACCGGTACCAAGGCCTATTTCAAGGTTCCTGCGGCTGGAAACCATACGGTGAATATCTGGATGCGCGAAGACGGCTTTATCATTGACAAAATCGTGATAACGATAAATCGCAACTACGTTCCGTCCGGAACAGGCCCCGCTGAAAGCCAGCGCAGCGTTCTGGCGCGGGAAGCGGTCCAGGTCCCCGCTGAAAAAACCCAGATCGTCCCGTATGTTCTGGACATTTACTCGTTCCAGAACGGGTCCGTGCGCTTTTCGATTCCCTTCTCCGGAAGGTTCGAATTGTCCATCTATGCTGTAAATGGACAAAAGGTGGGGCATATCGTCGAAAGCGCCGGATCAGCCGGGCTGAATACGGTCCCCATCGGGAAATCAAGAATGCCGCAGGGAGTATATGTGATGCGGCTGACATCGCACGGCGCCAGCATTCACAGGAAGATAGTCGTCATGAAATAACGCTCCATTTTGAAAGGGAACACAAAATGCGCATTTCCAATGTATCCGGTGCCTTTCACTAATCCGCTGAAGGCTGCCATTGAAAAAACCAAGGCGGTGCTTCACAAGGCTTCACGCCTGGTCCACTCTGTAGCGATAGTACTGCCTGCGGCGTGCTGGGTGACCGGACGGTCACTCTTTCCGGAACATTCCCGCCCAGCGCTCTGTATTATCAAGGCTTGCGAATATAATGAGCAGCCGTTCCAGGCCTTGAATATCCTTTTCCTCACGGATGATTTCCGCGAGCCCCGGATTGTCGAAAAAAGCCCCAATCGTCTCCGACGCCTTCAACCGGGCCAGTAGATCATTCTTCAGCGCCTCCCCCGCGTCAGGTGTTCCCTGTCCCTGGCCGCTAAAAAGCCGCTTCCATCTTTTTCCCGCATTCGCGCATCGCCGGGCAGCGCCTTTTATCCATGCGCATCTCATCATTCTCTCTATTACGCCAAAGCCCCGCAGAAGCAAGGGGGCATTCAATGGCAGGTTATAATTATAATAGGGGACCGCGCACGCGGCCGGGTCGATGGAAAAGAGAAAATCCCTGAACAACCGTGTGTTCTTCATGTTCTCGTCCATGGCGCTAAGATACCTGAACAAAGAATTCGCGTAATAGGGCGTTATTGTCCAGAAATAAAATCTGTTTCTGTCTTCCGCTTCACCCGCGAAACGCCGGTTGCTTTCGTGCCTAAACCGCAGATATTTCCGGTATACGTTTCTTTCCGGAAAAGTGCCAAGATGCGCGGCAAGCCGGGTCTCTATCTCCCATTCCTCCAGATTGAATATGCGGGCCGTCCGCTCCATCGAATACCTGCACCGGTCCTGCGAATGCAAAAGGTAATGCACCAGTGAATCAAACGATCCCAATCCGCTGGTCAAATGGCTGTGCCGCGTGATTTCACCGCCATAAATACCCGTGTAATAAACGGCGGTGCTCCCAAAACGGTCGTGCAGGTCCTGAAGGTTATAATACAGTTGGGCAAGGTCGGGATGGCAGTCCAATCCGTCTTTCAAATGGACGATGTCATCGAACCCCAGGGCGCCTCTCGCTATCCCCTGTTCAATGGGATAAAGGTCAACGCCAAAGGCCCTGGCCACAGCGCGGGAGGATTCCTCTTCATGGCTCCGTGCGGTAACAGCAGTGGATAAACAACCCAGGTGTTTGAGACCAGCCAATGTGCCGCGCGAGTCCAATCCTCCGCTGAGCGAGACAATCAGCGTATTGTTCCTTGTCCAGCGCGCACGATTCTCAAGAACTTCCAGAAATATCCGGCGCATCCCGGCAAGGGCCGCCGCGCGGGGCTGCGCGATCCCGCACTCCCCGATGTTCAGAACATGGTATGGCTCCTTTATGGATGTCCCTGCAATCAGATCAAAGGCCAGGCAGGTGCCCCCTGGAAAAAAATCGACGCCCTCGATAAAGGTATTTTCTCCCAAGGGATGGCCGAACATAAGGTATTCAAAGAGGGCTGTTTTATGAAATGAACGCCTGGGTAAGAAGGGTACAATAAACTTCAACTCCCGGGCAAAAACGAGCAGGTCCCGGTCCTGGTACACATAGAGCGGCAGTCTGCCGATAAGATCGTTCGCGAACAGGATCCGTCTGCGCTGTTTATCATAGACGCATATAACAAATTCGCCGTCAGCTTCCAAAAAAAACTTCTTTACCGGTCCCGTGGCAAGCGCTTCGGAACTGGTGAATGCGGCGCCGAGGTCACGGAGTTTTTTCTCAAGGGAATGTTCATTCTCATTATAGATCATTCCCTCGAGAAGGACAAAAGACTCCGGAGTCTCAATAACCAGCTTTGGATAACCATTGTACCCGGTAAAACCTATGTCAACATATCCATCCGAGATCACTGTCTGACAGGTGTAGTCCGAAAAATGAAGCATCTGTTTTCTGACAGAGACGCCCAGAGCGGAAAAGAGAGACCCAAGGCCGCCGCGGCGGGCAATCACGCTGATTCCAGGCATGCAACGCCCCTTTCCTCCGGTTTACGATGCCCCTAAGAGATATACGGGGACGACCGGTAATATTTAAATCGCTGATCCCTGCGGGCTTGGTTTAAAACAATGCCCACTATCTTATTCCGTATAGGCGGATATTCTTTCAGTTTCTCGTTCAGATCGTTGATATCGGTAACGCCCGCCTTCACGACAATCATACATTTTGAGAATTTTTCGTGAATGACCGCCGCGTCAGCGACAACGCCCAGAGGAGGGGTATCGATGACAACGGCATCGTAGAGTAAAAAAGCCGTGGTCAGGAATTGGCCCATTCTGAAGGGTGTGATAAGCTCCGACACATCTGAAACAAGTTGGCCGGAGGCCATGACATCGAGCCCTGAAATTGCAGTGTGCTGTATTGATTCGGGTAAAGGACCCTCGCTGTTGTCTCCAAGATATTCGGATAAGCCGGGCGATTGTTTAAGCCCAAACACGCTATGCAGCGTTCCACGTCTCAAATCGCTGTCTACAATGAGCGTCTTCAATCCATGCTGGGCCAGGGTAATGCCATGATTGGCCGCTACAATTGTTTTTCCCGCACCTGAATCAAGGCTGGTAATCAGGATGCTTCTCTGGTTTATTCCAAGAAAGGAAAGCAGTATTTTTGTCCTCAGCGAGCGAAAGACCTCCTTGGCATACACAGGGAGCACGCCTTCAGTAATTAATAGAGGGCTTGGTTTCGGCTTACCGGCTGCTTCGCGCCTCTCCCGGGCCGTCCGCTGGGCCTGCGGTGCAGGCCGCAGTACGGGAATGCTTTCCAGAATAGGTATGTCTATCAGCTTAAAAAGGTCTATCTCAGAAAACGCGGTGCGCCGGTATTGATCAAAAAACACGATGGGAGCAATGGACGTGATGAGACCGGCAAGCAGGCTCAGAACAAGGGTTATAAGCAATTTTTGCATGGGCGGCATTGGCAGGGGTTCCACAGCGTAATCCATGACAAAGGCGTCCGACACTTCCACCGCGTCCTCCACCTTGGCTTCGTTAAAACGACTCATGAGCATAGAATAGGACTCGGAATTTATCTGTTGCACACGCTGTAATTCGGCAAGCTGCATGCCTTTCTGGGGAAGGCTCCGGAGCCTGGTTGAAAGCTGGGAAATATTGTCCTTTTTCTCAGAGACCTTCCGCGAAATGTCCTGGTAAAAGTCATTGAGCGCCTGGGACGCCTGGAGAGCCAGTCCGTCGATTTTCTGTTGGTTTGCCTGGACAAGGGGGTGTCCCTTGGAATAGGTCCGTTCAAGGGCATCCTTTTCAAGCAGCAGGCGGGACAATTCGGATTGGAGCACTGAAGCGCGGATAACGTTTTTCGATGACAGCAATATCAGAATTTCGCGGACAATGTCGATCCGGCCTTCCCCGGGGGCCAAAGCAAACTCCTTCTGCAGGGTCGCAGCGTCGTTCAAGAAGCTTTCCAGTTCAAGGCCCCTGGATTCCTGCTGCACCAGGCTGCCAAGGGTCCGTTCGGCCTGCTTGTCCAAAGCGGAGGCGGGATTTGCGGTAAGGAAATCGCGCAGGGCATAATCCGAGGTTGCCAATTGTTTCCTGGCCAATTCCAGTTGTTTGCCAAGGGTCTCGATCCTCTCATGCACGCGCCGCTTTTCAAAACTCAGGTTCTGCAGTACAAACAGATCAGCGATAGCGTTCACTATCTTTGTCGTCAGCGCATAATCGCGGCCCGAGAGGGTTATGGTGAAATAATTCTCCTTCCTGCTGGTGGGACCCTCTATGGTCATGTTATCCAGAATATTGTCCGTGGCCCTGCGGGTCGAAACAATGGAGAAGGTGAACGTCCCGGGATTCCTGATAAAACGTTCGTTTAGTCGCAGGAAGGTACCGGGAATTTCCAGGATAGCGGACTTCGAAAGGTCGCTCCGGAACACGGCCTCTCCGCGATATACAGGCGGCGCCTTGGACAAATACACGGTTAGGGCCTGCTTCGAAGCGGGATCCCATCGCACGCGGTATGTACCGTAAACAGCGGTTGGCCCGAGCGCTATTGAATCAAAGAATTCCTCCCTCATCCCCTTCTCAAGCCGGAGACAGAGAGAAAGGTCCGCCACCACGCGCTGCAACAGGGCCCTGCTGCGTATCAACTCGATCTTTTTCGGTCCCATGCTTTCTTGCCCGATGGTTCCGTTTCCCACCAATGGCCGGTCTATGCCTATGAGGACGGTTGCTGGCTGCGCATGTTTCAGCAGGTCAAACGCAATGATACAATACCCGGCAAGGCCCGTCGCGATAAGACACATGATGAGCAGCAGCCACTTCTTTCTTCTGAAGAGTTCTGCGTAGTGCCGGACAATCTCTGGTAAACCTGCGCTGCGGGACGGATCGACGGAGGGTGTTTGCATAGGTCTTCCCTTCTTTACCGGTAAAAATAACGATAGGTGAAATACAGTGTGACCGAAGCTGTCAGGGTAGAAACCAGGAAGGTCAAACCCGGCAGAACCTTTGTATTGAAGGTATCCCATCCCTGCTGCCTGGGCCGTGCGGTCACCCAGATCTGGTCGCCTGATTTGAAACCAAGATCCCTTAGTGAGCGGCCGGATTCCAGACCCGGTCCCAACTGTTCGCTGAGAATTTCCCCATGGCGTTCCCATCTCATGAGGTGGAGACCATCTTCACGTACCGGTCCCCCCGCGGTCCCGACCGCCGCCCAAAGCGACGCCCCAGGATCAAGGTAATAAAAACCCGGCTGATGAAAACCGCCGATAAACGCTATGCGTATCAACGGCTGTATCTGCACGTTGGGATACCGCAACTGGTCCACAAACGCCTTGTTCAGAAAGCCCACTATTTCCCTCTCGTCCATTGCGCTGATATTGGTCTTTCCAAGCAGCGGCAGCACAATATTTCCCTCGTTGTCAATTGGATACCTTCCGTTTAAAAACGACCCGCTGTCCGGGTAAAAAATAATACGGATAGCGTCGCCCTGGCCCAGTGAATCGAACCGGATTGTCTGCGCCCAGGCACTGTCCGCCAGAAAGATAAAAGACAACAGCGCCAGCAGGCGGATGAACGGGTAAAGTAATTTCATGTGTCAACCTCGTTAAAAAAGTCTGTATTGAAAAGTTCCAGCACGCTTTTCTTCACACTGGGAATCATTTTTTCAAGAGCCTCCCTAATCTGCGCCCGATTGTCCATGGCGTCCCGTATACGGCGCAGTATCTCGCCCGGGTTTTGTGAACGCGGGTCCACACACAGGCCTTCCATGCCGATGGATTTCATGACTCCCCAGAATTTCCTGCTGTAGGCGATGCCGATTGTGGGAACGGCCTGCGACAACGCGGCAATGCACGCGTGCATGCGCGAACCAATAAAAAAATCGCACATGCCAATGATGTATTTGATCCCATTTTGGTCGTACGCGCCCGATACGGAGTATAGCCTTTCGGCATGGGTCGTGCGCATTTCCGCCAATACGGAGACAATGGCCGTTTCGTCGGATTCGGCGCTCTTGCCAAGCACATGCGGCACAAGCAGGACCGCACCGGTTTTATGGGAGAGGATAAAATTGACCACATCGAACACAATGTCCCGATAATCAGTCTCCAGTTCGAACATGTTCTTGTGCGTGTATCCACCCATCATGAGAAGCCCGCTGATATTGATCCCGCAGACGCTTCCATGGTCCTTGCGGAGCTTTTCAATGTCCGTGGGTGTTTTGCTGGCTGGCCTGACCGGGTCAAGGATAAATCCCAGATCATAACAAAATGCGGGCCGTGGTTCTCCTTGGTCAGCAGGCGCCATAAGGGCCAGGTCACTGATGCTCTCCTGGTCGCGGGACAGTATGCGGTACGAATGACGCACTATCTGTTTCGCGATGGTCCGGGCAAACCGCCTTTGAAACGGCCCGATTGTCTGCGGCATTTGGACCAGTTTCCTGCCTATCAGGAGCGCAAGGAACTGCGGCAGAATCACGTAGATAAACCTGCCAAAACCATAGATATCGCTGAAACTGTCGCCACCCGCTAACGAAGCGACCAGATCCGTCTCACGCAACTGCCGCAAGCACCTATTGTGCCGGATGATAAAACGCCCAAGCCGTTCTCCGGGCGCAATCCTTGCCAAAAACGCGAGAGCAAGCAGTGTGACGATATTGTTTGGAAGAAAGAGCTTCCACGAATACCGAATGTTCACAAGCGGCACATCAACGACCCGGTCGTTGACCCGGCAATGGTACATATCCCCGCGGACGGAATAATCCATAATGAATATTCTGGCCTTGGGATGCGCGTAATTGACGCATTTGATTGTTCCCATGGCAAGCGCGCCCACGCCCAGGTTTCCGGTCGCGAAATTCGCCCCTAAAATACAAACGTTGTTTATCATGTGCGTATCAATCTATCCTTCCACTGCCGCCCGCGCCCATTCCATGGTCAAAGCAGGGCGAATCGGACTGGAGACGGAAATCAACGGGCGATAGTGAACTCTTAGAGGAAAAAATGCCGGAAAGATCGTTCCCCAGGGCCCGCCAGGCTTGCGCGTCCTTGCCTTCACCATTCCAATACCCGATGACTCGGCTGGTTGTAACACAGCAATTATGATCAATTTTTACCGCGGGGGAAGCGTCTGCATAGATATAATAAGCGCTTTGGCAGTTGTCTATGATATTGTTCGTTATCACAGTGCGCTGCCTGCCGCGGCCCTGTCCGACTATGATACCGATGCCGCCGATCTCCGGCTTCTGGACCAGGGTATTGTTGTATATCTTGACCTCATCGAAATTCCGGACCCAGATCAAAGACGCAAATGAGGTGGCCTTGCTGTAGGTGAGTACATTCTCGCTTATAGTCGCATACATTCCCGGATCAGTAAGATAAATGAGCGAGGTCATTGCCCCTTCCCCCGGGCCAATGCGGGAAAAATCCCCGTCAAAAACATTGGCGGTTATGGTCAGGTCTGTGATATATTGCGAGAGGTCGGAATCCGGCGAGTTCCAGGTGTGAATGCCGTCACCGTGCGTGGGGCCGGCGATCTGCGACGAAAGATCGTGGATCCTGTTGTTCCTGATGAGCACACCTTTGAAAATAGTGTTCGCGGCCTCCGTGGCAATAACAATGGCCTGTCCTGCCGCGCTGATGTCGCACCCTTCAATAATGATCTGCTCGGCCATAATGCCTCTGTAAGAATGCAGGTAGAGACCAAGCCAGGCGTTCGGTGTAATGGTGCAGTTTTGGATCGTGTACCGGCTGCACCCGTTGCATTCCAGCCCTTTGCCGCCATTGTACTCGCCGGCAACGCCGTAATCCATAAACGCAAGGCCGTTTAAAACAAAGCATGATTCGTTCTCCGCAAACACCAGGGCGACTTTCCTGTGTTCTCCGGTAAACACCGGCCGTGTAAAGAAATTGCCCTGGTACCAGGTGCTGTCGGCCGTATACGCATCATACTTCTCCCAAGTCCCGCTATGACGTATATGAAGGGGAAGCGTGGAAGAAGGCCAGATTGTCCCCCCTTTGAAGACAAACCGGTCTCCGGCCGCATGCGTGTACCGGCCGCCAAACCCCGTCTGCGCCGGGGAGTGTTTCCAGGCGTTTACCTTTGATGTCCCCTGTGCCCCGTCTTTTCCATTGTTGAAGTCAATGTAATACACCGCCCCCCGGGAGGCGCCTGCCATCAAAAGAATGACGATAACGCTCAATACGTGGTTCACAATTACACCTCCTTATACCTGTGTGGCCTTAAGGTTTTGTTTCTTTCCAAGGCGCATTCTCCATTTCTTTTTAATCATGCGGACTATCGTGCTCGATACGGCCGCGTTTATGCAGATGGTCAGAGAGAGGGTCAGGTGCCGGGCCAGATTCAGGGCCAGCCCCTTGAGACTCCCCTCAAAAAGCATGACCGATACTTCGTCCCAGCGGGTATCGCCGAACCTGCGCTTGTAATCCGCGTCCCCAAAGCCAAAATCCATACTGGTCGCGGCCGTGTTACTGCACAAATCTTCCACCATTTTAAGGAACAGATAGATACCGGGCGCATGGGCGTGATACTGCGCGTCGTATCCGGTAAAGTCCAGGTAAAACACGCCCTTGTACAGGGTCCCGATCCAGAAGGCGCAGGGAACCCCTTCGATAGAGAGGACATATCCCCGCAGGCTTGATGCGCGCGCATGGACATGGAGCCGGTCCTCCATCTCAGGAGAATGCGTAAAACCAGCGCCTATGCCCCGCTGATACGTCTTTTGCGCGATACGCTCCACATCCGTGCAGAGAACAGACACCTGCTCATCCCGGGTATAGACGCGAATGGCGAGTTTGTCCGCAAATGTGGTTTCGAACAGCCGTACCTGGCGGCGCAGGGTATAACGGTGGTTCCGGGATATTTTTTTAAGGAAATCATCGGGAGACCGCGATATTACCGCGGTCCAATGCGGGTTCAAAAGCGCCGCATGATCCCTGTTTAAAACACCGATGTTCCTGCGTATCGCCTGGTGGAGGGCTGAACCAGCGCGTAAGTTATTGAACAGAACCGCCTCGAAGGCGTGGTCCTTGAGAAGCGATCCAATTGACTTAAGGAATATATCCGCTTCCGGCGCCCCGATGGCCCCCGCGCCGCCTCCATACACCATGGTCAGCTGACAAAGACGCGGCTGCGCAACGGCAAAATATCCCAGTTTTATCTCCATGGGCGCTTCTTCAATCCGGCCGATCAACATGCAGGAGGGCTTGTTGTCCTGGAACAGGACAAAGACATGCGGAGACTTGATTTCCGCCCTGGCTTTTACCACTGTTGAGTAAAAATCGAAATCACCGTTTGGATGACGGACCATGGCCTGCCATAAGTCGCGGATGGTCTCGAGTTCCTCGAAGGTCCGGAAGACCTTCACCTGTATGTTATGGTCCATAGGCTCTTCCTCATCTTCGTACAGATACGGCCGCAGCTGGCGTGCGCGCGCCAAAACCGATCGCCAGGCCGCTGGCGACCAATGCCCACATCAGGTAGTTGACCTGGGCGGAAAACATTTTGACATTTGTCATCATGAAAATCTGGGCCAAAATGGCCCCGACAATTCCGGCCAGAAGGTTTCGATTGTCGGGCGCTGCAACGGTCCACGCCCGGATCAGGTTCACGATAATCCTAAAATGGAGCACCAGGACCATGGCAAGACCCAAAAACCCGGTTTCGAGAAGGGTCGCGGCAAATTCATTGTCCCAGCTTTCGACCATGATTACTTCGTTCGATCCGGCCAGAACGGCTGTATAGACCTTGATCTCGCCGGTCCCCACGCCGGTCCCCACCGCCATTGTTTTTAACGATCTTTTTATGCCGTTAAACGCCACGCGCCAGAGGTCCCAGCGGTATTGATAGGTCTGTCCCTTGAACGAATCCTTGTCCCTGGTCTCCTGCAGCTTCGCGTTGAGTGTGTCCCTGACCCCTGCCTTCAAGCCCAACGCACATATCCCGGCAACCAAACAGAGTACTATTTTTCTTTTCATCGCGACAGACCCAAAAAGCAGCATCGAACCCACTGCCACCGCGGCAGCCGCCCACGGCCCCCTGCTGTCCGAGAAATAGCACGCAAGTATCACCAGAGGCAGCGAAACCAGATAGAGGTTCCGTTTCCACGGCGCAGATTCGATGCTTGACAACCCCAGGGCCAGGGGAATGGCCATTGCCATGCCCGTGCCGAAAAGAATGCGGTGGGGAAAGGTGGAAAGCACGTCCATGACCATGATGTCCCTGCGGACATATCCGGGCAAAAACGCGTCAACCGGATTAAAACCGGTTTTCTTCTCTATGATCCCGATTACAGCGGCCAACAGCAGTCCGGCGTACATAAATTTCACGAGCGTCAGACCGGTTTCAGCCTGCTTCAAACCGGCCGACATCACGACGAAAAACAGGAACATCTCAAGGGTGAACGAAAGGTATGTCTTGAAACTGAACATGACATCGATTGACAGGGCCATTGAAATAAAGTTGACAATCGCCACAGCCGCCAGGGGCGCTATAAGCGTCTTTCTCTCCAGAATAAAACCGCGTTTCCGTTTTTCGATAAGCCATACCGCGACCAGGCAGATGAGGATTAAACGGTGAATGGTTAAATTCGGCAGATTTCCCGGTGTTTTTATGGAAAGATACGTGGTCAAGGCGACCAGCAGAAAACCGGAAAAAAAGAGTCCGTATTCGAACCTGCGGTGTAACAGGACAATGAGCGGAACAATAAGCAGGCCGATATACAGGTAATTCATACGGGTAACACCTGTTTTTTATTACTAAACCTGTGGAAAAAGACGAACACTATGCCATAGGTAAGAAGACAAGCGCCCGCTGCCATGGAAAGGTGTAAAAAAACCGGCAAAGAGGTGGAGGGCAGAAGGCCCCAGACAACAGCAACGGGCGCTGCAAGCAGGGCTCCCCTGCCGAAAAGCGCAAAATACCCGGTCACATCCAGTCCGCTGATACGCCGGCACTGGAATACCTGGAAAAAATAAGCGATCGCCATTGCCAGGAGGCCTGCCAGCGCAGCGCCCGCAAGCCCAAGCGCCACGGTGAGGGGGTAGATCAATGCCACCATCAATGCCGCCCGGATAATGACAAAACGTCGCTGCAGTCTGGGCCGTCCAGAGGCGAAATACAGGGTTGTCAGAGGTGCGCTGCAGGTCCGCAAAATAGTGGACATAAATATCAATGCAAAAGGAAGCGCCACCACGCCATAGGGGGCCCCATACACCAGGGACAATATGTCTTTCGCATAGAGCGCGCAGAAAACGAGCGCGGGAAAACAGGCATAGCAGAGCCCCCTGGTGATCTGAAACAGCATCCGGTTAATGCGGTCGTACTGGCCGTTTATTTCAGAGAACACGGGCATCATGATGGGATTGATGAACACGGAAATGAGCAGGGCCGGCGCCTGCGCCAGGACCGCTGCCATGCTATAAACACCCAGCTCCGCCTTGGAACAGAGCCTGCCCAACACAAAGATATCTGTCTGCATAAAAATGAAATAAAACACAGGCAGGCCCAACATACCCAGCGAAAAGGTCTTAAGGGCCTTTGTATGTTCCGCGTTGAATGAGAGGCGGGGTAAATACGGGCACAATATGTACGAAATCAGGCACCGCATGGCCGCCTCGACGACAAACCCGATGACAAGGGCCCAAACATTTCTGATGAAAAAGACAAGGACTATCGTTGTCAGTGTCCCGATAATGCCGCCTCCCTGATATATAAAGACCCATTTTTTATAATCCATTTTTTTCAAGGCAACATATGCCCTGGCGCTTATCAGGCCGTTGAACAAAATACCCAGAAGCGCAATTCTGACGAGTATCACCGGATATTCTATATGGTAAAATGTGATTACATACGGTGAAATGGCCATACCCACGGCCAACAGGCCTACGGCCCTGATCAGGGACAAAAACCACGCGCTATTCAGATAGGTGTCCTTGTCGCCTGCCGGGTTCTGGACAATGGCTTCCCGGATACCCAGTTCAGCAAAGGCTTCAAGGGCTGCGGTGACCGAGGAAATGATGGCCATGAGCCCCAGGGCCTCGGGCGCCAGAATGCGCGTCAACACCATATTTCTGACAAACCGCAGCGCATGCTCCACGCCATTGCCCCCGCCCATCCACAATCCGCCGCGGGCCATGCGCGCTTTCAGCCCTGCGCCGTTAATAAGAGACTGCAAAGCAGTAATCGGTCCCATGTTATTCGCGTGTCCTGGAGTGAAGGTTTACAGCCCAGGGTTCTAGCCCCAGGGACCAGCGGAAGATTCCAAACCATTTTCGCAGCCTGGCAAAGCCCGAGACAGGGAGCGCAAAGGTCAGCAGGACCATGCGGAACGCGGCAGTCATGGCCATGATTGCGCGATAGGCCAGGGCATAACCTGCGGAATGGTATTTCTGAAAAAACAAATAGTTCGATTCACGCATCATGACCGAGGCGAAATTCCCCTGGCGGTTTTTCTCGCTGCTCCCTCCCCCAAAATGCACAACTCGCGCGTTGCCGATATAGGCCGTCATCCATCCGTTCCGGCGGGCTTTGAAGCAGAGGTCAACGTCCTCAACGTACATAAAATACTCCTGGCTGAAAAGTCCCACCGCTTTAAACACTTCCCGCCTCACCATCATGCATGCCCCGGAAATTGCTTCTACTTCGACCGGACCATGCGGATGATCCAAAGAAGAAGGCGCATCCCAAGAGTGATACGACGGGAATATGCGTTTAATCCACTCGCTGTCGCACACCTGGCCCATTATGGTCGGAAAAGGAAGAACGCAGGTTGTCTGCATGGTCAGGTCCGGGTTTAATAGTTTACCGCCTACGATCCCGATGGCCGGCGAGGCCATGAGAATGGCATACAGTATCCTGATAGCGTGTCCGTATACCTCCGTATCCGGATTTAAAAACAGCAGGGCTTTGCCGTGCGCGCACGTGTATCCCAGATTATTGGCCCGGGAAAAACCAAGATTAGTGCTGCTTTCAATACACCGCACGCGGGGGTATTTTTCAGCAAGCATTCCACAGCACCCGTCGTCCGAGGCATTGTCAACCACAATCACTTCATACTCCAGGTCCTTCGTGTGCGCGAAAATGCTCGCGACGCATTTTTCAAGGTATGCAACTGATTTCCAGTTGATGATGATGATGGAGAGGTCCATGGTGGCATCCTGTATCATACGGGCGACCGCTGAATGAATTTCCTGTGCCATAGTTCAAACGATATCAACAGATACAGGTGCCGCATATAGTCCTCATTGCCCGAGACGTGGCTGTGTATAAGGGCTTTAACATAGTCTTTTTGAAAATACCGGCCAATTGACGAATCCTGGCTTAGAAGGCATTCATCCACATACCCGGCCATGCTCTCTCTGAGCCATCGGGTGATGGGATTGGCGAAGCCTTTCTTCTTCCGGAAAACCACCTCCCGGGGAAGCCATTTCAGCATCGCTTTTTTGTGCAAATATTTTCCCTGAAACCCCCTGAGTTTGAGCCGGGACGGGAGGGATTCGATGAATTCCACAAGCCGGTAGTCAAGAAACGGGACCCGGGCCTCAAGCGAATTGGCCATGGAGGTCTTATCGCCCACCATAAGCAGGTCGTCAGGAAGGTTCATCCGCGTATCAATGTAGAGCATCTGTGAAAGCGGATCGAGGTGGGTTACGTCGCCTTGGAACCGGCGAAGGACGGCCCCGGCGCTTGAATCGCCGTTATGGAGAATGTCCTGGATCCAGGGCATAAAAAGCCTCTTCTTCATGGCCGCGGAATAGAAGGAATAAATCCGTGTAAAACGGGAAAGCAGGTCGCTTTCCGAGAGAGCGTCAACGCCGCGTTTCAGCCGTTCGTTCCGGGGCAACATCTGGACAAGGGGGCGTATGATCCCCTCTGTCAGAAATCGCGGCAATCCTGCGTACAACGAAGACAGTTTGACGCCAATATGCCGGTGATACCCGGCCCAGGGCTCGTCCGCGCCCTGTCCCGTCAGCGCTACTTTGACCTTCCGGCTGGCAAGCAGGCTGACAAAGTGAAAGGCGGCCGCGGTCTCATTGCCCACAGGTTCTTCAATGTCCCAGAGATAACGGGCATAGTAGTCTTCATAATCGCGTGAGGAAACGGTCATCTCGTCGTGCTCCGCCCCGAACTGGCGCGCCATGACCCGCGCATCCGCGGTTTCATTGGTTTTTTCCCCATCTTCAAAACCAATGGTAAAGGTATGGATGGGGCCTGATGTGCTTTTCCGCATACAGGCAAGGAGCGCGCCCGAATCAACACCGGAACTTAAAAACAGTCCCACGGGCACGTCGCTCCGGAGCTGCAGCCGCACCGCGTCTTCGAACAGGGCCTGATACTGCTCAATGAGCGTTCCCTCATTGTACTCTGTCAGGTGCTGGGGCGTCCGGTCCCAGTACCGGGTGACGCGGCATTCCCTGGCGTCCACGACCATGGAGCAGCCTGGCGGCAGTTTTTTTATGCCCAAAAACATGGTATCGGGTGACGGCACATACCGGTAGGTAAAAAGACTGCCCAGGGCCGCGATGTCCACTTCCCGGCGGCACCGGGGATTTACAAGCAGTGATTTTATCTCAGACGCGAAATAAAATACGTCCTCGGACACCGTGTAATAGAGCGGTTTAACGCCCAGGTGGTCGCGCGCCAGAAAGAGTTGTCCGAGTTTGGCATCCCATAGCGCAAAGGCAAAAATACCGTTGAATTGCCGGACGCAATCGATGCCGCTTTCCTCATACGCGTGCACAATCACCTCAGTGTCGGAGAATGTCCTGAAGACGTGGCCTTTTTTCTTCAGCGTTTCGCCCAACTCGATATAATTATAAATCTCGCCGTTGAATACCATCTGCAGCGTGTTGTCTTCATTGGTCATGGGCTGGCCGCCTCCCTCGATATCTATAATGCTCAGGCGGCGGTGGCCCAGCCCCACCGGGCCGTGGGAATAAAAACCCGAGCCATCGGGTCCCCGGTGTCTCATTATTTCCGTCATACCGCCCAGCAGGTCACGGTCAATGGCACGGTCTTTGAAATTATATATGCCGCATATCCCGCACATGGCCAATCCTCATGCCCGTTTAAAGGCGTGTAAAGTGATCCGGTGAAACCCTTCAAACAAGCGCTGGTTCAATATCCCCCGGTACAACAAAGCCGCTTTCGGAGAAACCAGCAGGGATGGCCGGGCAATCATGGTCTTAAGGTATCCAAACAGCAACGCAACGCCTCCCAGGAAAAACGGCTTGTCCGCCACAATCCTGGCCAACGATTTAAGAAGCATGAATAAAAAGACCCCGCCCGTGGTCCGGTACATTATTTCGCCGTGCATGATACCAGTGAATAACAACCCCATTCCCGACCCTTCATTCTTCAGATGGTAGAATTTCAATTCGGGAAAATGCCTCGTTTCCCATCCTAGTGAAAGGGCTGTGATCTCGTCCGCAGTGTCCCAGCCGCGATGAGGCACAAATCCTCCCATCTCCTTGAAACACGCGGCCCGCACGGCCTTGCTTGCGCCTGCCGCGTGGTACGCCGGCATGGGAACAGGCGTCCAGCGTTGCTTTTTCCGCTCAAGATAGACGCCCGAGGCAATGCCCAGTTTTTCATTGCGTGCGAACCGGGAAACAAGTTCCGCAAAATAATCTTTACTTATCGATACGTCAGCGTCGAGTTTCACAAGTATATCGTAGGGGACGCCATCCAAAAAATCCAACCCGTAATTGAAAGCGAGTATCTCGGCCGACCCGGTCTGGCGCGGGGAAGCCCTTTGTATCTGGCGGTACTGTATCCAGGCATGGTGCGCCGCATATTTGCGGACCAGGTTCGGGGTATTGTCCGTTGAACTGTCATCCACAATAATCCATAGTGTAGGGAGATGGGTTTGTCTGACCATGGATTTGAGCGTCCAGGTGATATACCGCTCCTCGTCCCTGACCGGGGTTATCACCGCATACACCGGCAAAGTGTTTTTCATACATCGACCATCCTGCGCACTTTTTTAAACGCGTATTGCACTCCATGGAGCCAGTCATACGACCCAGTGAGTTTTGCCGTAAAAAGGGCCTCGTCATCGGATGAATTGACCGGTATCCGGTGCAGAAAAAACCTGTCCTGTGAGGCTGAGGCGGTACCTATCATCGTGGTGACTCCACAGGTGTATTTGTTATGCTCAAGACATTGCCGGATAAACAAGATAAGGCGTTTCTCCGTTTCCGGAAAGGCGAACGGGTATGAAAAGGACTGGACCGTTATACCAAGGTGGTCTTCAATAATCACCTTGGAGCGTGCAATCTCGTTTGCAAGGACCGCCCGGGGAAGTATTCTCAGGTTTCTGTGGGTCAGCGTATGGGAACCAAATGCCATGCCATTTTGTGCCATTTCAATCACATTTTGCCAGGTAAGATGTTCCTGCCCCCGTAATCGCATGGTGCGGTCTGTTATAAAATTAACCGGGAGAAAAACGGTCGCTGGAGCGCCATGCCGCAGCAACAAGGGAAACGCATTTTCATACGTGTCCAGCAGGCCATCGTCAAATGTTATGACCACATTTCCACCTGTGAGCGTCCCGTTATGAAGTTGTTCCACGGCCTCGGCCAATCCCAGAATGCCATACCCTTTTTCCCGGATAATCTGCAGGTGGCGTTCGAACAGGGCTGGCGGTGTGCAGAGACGATAGTAGGGAGCGACAGCGCTTTCATCCGCATCCGAAATGCTGTGATACATCAGGACGCTCAGCATGTTGTCGCCCTGTACACCCAGCAACCGACGCAGGGGCTGGACCGCATAGAGGCTGACCAGCCGCTCAAACGGCGGATAACGGTTCACGCCCGGACCACCAGTGAATCCACCAGATTGAAATACATCTCCTGTTTCCGGTCCCAGGAATGTTCCCTGATGAATGGCGCCGCATTGTGCGCACGCTGAAGCGCCAACCCGCGGTCCCGTATGCAGGAAGATATCTTCTCCGCGCAATCATCCACGCTTCCCGGTTCAAAAAACATGACGAGCGAATCGTCGAAATAATACTGGTCTATCTTGGTCCTTGACACAATCACCGGCACATCCAACGCCATGAATTCAAATATTTTCGTGCTGAAGGCCTCGTTTCCGAATCCATCCGCCCGTTTGGGTACCAATCCCGCGTCCGCTGCCTCCATCCGTTTTGCCATCTCCTCAAGCGACAATAGTCCGTGGAATTTAACAATATCATTGAGGTTGAGGTGTTCGACAATGGCCCGCAGGGTAGACTCCTCGGGACCCCTGCCATATACATGAAATTCCACCGCCAGGGGCTCTTTCCGGACCTGGGCCACGGCCCGTATCGCAATATCCAGCCCCTGATGCCAATTGAGGGACCCTGGATAGATAAGAGTGAAGGGGTGCCACGTAAGACGGGCCGCGTTGCGCCTGTGGAAAATAGCGGGGTCCGGGTAATTCAGGATGGTCATGCATTTGTTTCTGTTGACCGACCGTCCGACCACTTTTTCCGCCCATAAATCGTTGGAAATAATGACATGATCTGAGAAGGAACAGCACAACCGTTCGATAAAAAGTAACGCCCTGTAAAGCGGCGTGGCTGCGCCGTTGCTGAATTTGGCCGCGTAAAACTCCGGTACCAGGTCGTGCATGTCCAATATGACCTTGGCGCCCAGAAGTTTGACGATAGTCGCCGCAAACACCTCATAATCCGGTACCGAGTGTACATGCACAAGCTGATATGGTTTTCTGATGTGCCGCAGAGTCAGGGCAATACATGAGCGTATCAGAAATAACGTGGTGCGAAAGAGATACGTGAGCTTTCCCTTTTCATCCGGTTTTCGCTTCTGGACGTTGTAGACGCGCACGCCGTTTATTTCGCGCCGGTCGGGCCGTTCAGGGTGCGACAGCGCAATAACGTCAACGGAATCGCCCCTGCGCACAAGCGCCTCGGCATACCGCCTGACGCGGTTGTCTGATTCGTAGAATGTATAGGCCACCATGCAGGCTCTCATCCCTGCTCCTTGTGATTGTAATTATACCGGAGACTGATAAAATTCCTTTATATGCTCGATCACCCGCTCCTGCCGGGATTCGGAAAGCGACGGGAACATGGGAAGGGAAAGAATTTCCAGAGCCGCCTTTTCAGTCACGGGAAAACTTTTTGGAGGATATCCCAGCTTTTCGTACGCGGCCTGAAGATGCAGCGGCAGCGGGTAATGCAGTCCTGTTTCAATCCCGTGATCCAGAAGATATTTCTTCAGCGGATCACGGCGTTGGGTGCGCACCACGTACAGGTGATAGATTGACCTGGCCCAGACCGGTGTGAACGGTGTGACGATATCTCCCACGTTCGCCAGCAGGTTGTCGTAGCGCCGGGCGATCTGCTGCCGAAGTTCGTTCCACTCGTTAAGCTTGCTCAGTTTGATGGTAAGAAAATCGGCCTGGAGTGCGTCCAGTCTGCCGTTGTATCCCTCAATCTCGTGGATATATTTTTTGGATTGGCCATGGTCGCGGAGACGCCGGATTTTTTCCGCGATACCGGAATCATGGGTCGTTACGGCGCCTCCCTCTCCCAGCGCACCCAGGTTCTTTCCCGGATAAAAACTGAAGGCCGCGGCATTACCCATTGAACCCGCCTTGCACCACCGGTTCTGTTTCTTTGAAAAATATTCGGCCCCATGCGCCTGGCACGCGTCCTCGATCACGATAAGTCCATGAGCATTGGCAAGTTCGATGATAGGATCCATGTCCGCCATCTGACCGTACAAATGGACCGGGACTACCGCGGCCACGCGCTTGCCGCTTTTTATCTCGCGGGTTTGTCCCGACGCCGTCTCTTTGGCACATTCCTGTTCCAGATAGTGCGTCAGCCGTTCGGCGCTCATAGTGAAAGTTCGTTCATCGACATCGATGAGCACCGGATGGGCGTTGCTCTGCGTAATCGCCTCTGTCGTCGCAATGAAGGTATTGGGCACGGTTATAACGCGGTCGTCTGACGCAATGCCGGCCGCAATCAACGCGAACCGGAGGGCGTCAGTGCCGCTGCCGACACCCACGCAATATGGGACCTCGCAAAAGCTGGCAAAGGCCGCTTCAAACCCCTCAACTTTGGGACCGCCGATAAACCGGCCGCTTTTAAGGGTCTGCCTGAACACCGCGACCATTTCATCTTCGAGCCCTGCATGGACAGCCTCCATGTCAAGAAATGGGACATTTTCCATACTCATGAGATCCTCCTGATGGTCCGTGCCGGATTCCCCGCGACCACGGTATTGGCGGGCACGTCCCTGGTAACAACGCTTCCAGCGCCGACAACGGCCTTCTCGCCAATGGTCAGACCGCACAGAATGGTGGCATTGGAACCTATGGAAGCCCCTTTTTTGACCAGGGTTTGGCACACGTTCCAATCCGCCTCTGTCTGCGGTTCACCCGCGCCGGTTGTGGCCCGGGGATATTTGTCATTTATGAAGACCACGCTGTGTCCGATAAAAACATCGTCCTCGATTGTGACGCCCTCGCAAATGAAGGTGTGGCTCGAAATCTTGCAATGCCTGCCGATGGTCGCGTTTTTCTGGATTTCCACAAACGCCCCGATCCTGGTCCCATCGCCTATTATACACCCGTACAAATTAATGAATGTTCCAAGATACACACCCTCGCCTAGGACAACATTGGCTCCAATGGAACGCAGATGTCCGTCAGTTTCATCGGGTGCGTCAGTCGCAGCGCCGCCGTATCGATTCATTTCCATAAAACCGCCTCCATTTTATTTGTACTTATCCGCTGTGCACCCGGACCATCCTGCCGCGGTCCCGCATGGACCTATCGCACGCTTCAAGCATGCGCACCACTTCGAGGCCTGAATATCCGTCGTTGATAGGTTTTTTGTCGTTCACGATACAGTCCACGAAATGCTCGCATTCCAATTTCAACGCCTCTATCTGGCTTACATGGGGCGCCAGCACGTCGCCGGTATGGTAGCTGACAAGCATATCGTATATCCCTTGCTTAGTGGTGACCACCACGCCTTTGTCATACACTTTTATTTTTTCATCCGGGTTAATATCGTCCCAAACCAGCATCTTCTTTTCCCCGCCAATAAGTACGTGCCGGATTTTGACCGGCGACATCCAATTAACGCTGAAATGGGCGAGGATGTTGCTGTTGAAATGGGCCGTGATATAGGCGATGTCCTCGAGATGGTTGATATGCGACTTGCCGCATGCCGCGATGTACATGGGCTTTTCATTAATCAGGTAATTCATTATCGCAAAATCGTGGGGCGCTAGGTCCCACACCACGTTCACGTCGTGCTGGAAGAGTCCGAGGTTGACCCGCACCGAATCATAATAAAAAATGTCGCCGAGGGTCTTATTGTCTATCAATTCCTTGATGGTCCGTACCGCCCCGGTGAACAGGAAGGTATGGTCAACCATTATCTTGAGCTTGCGGTTCTCCGCAAGCTCAATGAGCGACGCCGCCTCCGCGGCCGTGGCAGTAAAGGGCTTTTCGATAAAAACGTGCTTCCCGTTCTCCAGCGCCTTCCGGGCCAGTTCATAGTGCGAAGAGACCGATGTCACTATCGCCACCACATCAATGTTCTTGGACGCCGTAATATCATCGACCGAAGCCACGGCAAGGACCCCGGGGTTTGCCTTCATCACCTTTTTTAAAATTTCCTGATCCTTGTCGCACACCGCGACAACCCGGGCGCCTTCCGCGTTGTTGAAGTTCCGTACAACATTTGGACCCCAGTAACCGTACCCAATAACGCCGATGTTAATCAATTGTTTTCTCCCCGCGCTCAGCCCGCGCCGCGCGTTGTAAGAATGGCCCAGGGCGTCTTTACCAGCAGTTTGAGGTCAAGCCAGAATGACCGCTCCTGACAATAGTGAATATCCATACGGACCATATTATCGAACGTCGTTTCACCGCGGCATTCCACCTGCCAATACCCGGTGATTCCCGGTTTGCATTCAAGCACACGGCGCTTGTGCCAGGACTCGTAGTGGTCAAATTCATACGGAATCGGTGGCCGCGGACCCACGAGGGTCATGTCACCCTTAAGCACGTTGAAAAATTGCGGGAGTTCGTCCAGACTCGTCTTTCGTAAAAACCTGCCAAACGGCGTGACCCGGGAATCGTCCTTCAGTTTTTTCCAGACCTGTTTATTCTCGTCCGCCCCGTGGTTCTCGCGTTGAATCAGAAACCGCACATACCGCTCATGCAGGGAACTATCAGCGTCCGCGTGCATGGACCGGAATTTATAAAACGTAAATTTTCTGCCACCTTGCCCAAGCCGGATCTGCTTATGGATCACCGGCCCTTTCGATGATATTTTGATCAAGACCGCGATGACCCCCAGAAGCACCGAGAGCGCAGTCAGGATAAAAAGGCTGCCGGAAACATCCATCGCCCGTCTCAGTGAAAAGAGATCAGCTGTTTTTTTTTTATTCTCGGATCTGGAATAAAATAATTCTCCCGTGTCCCCGATGTCCGCCTGGCCGCCGCCGGCGTCCGGAAAGCAGGAAAGTATGATACGGACCAGTTTCACTTCGCTTGGTTCCAAGTACTTTTCAAGGTTCGCATTGATTTTGCTGAGGACGGACTCCTGGCCCGCGGCATCAAGTTCCGTAAAGATTATCCCGAACACCCTTGCTTCATGATACCATCCCTTGATGTCGATTTCCCGTGTCGACGATTGAACGGCGTAAAACACGTTCATGATCCTGCTCTTCTGTCCATTTTTAGGGAAAAGCGCGGAAATATCGATAAGCATCAGGAGAAAAGGCCTCTTGGACCGTTCGCTCCGCTTCCGTTCAATGGTCAGTAGTTCGCGAAATAATTCCTCCGGAAACAATTCTGATTTGTCCGGCACGTTTTCAGCGGGTTTTGAAAACAATCCTCTCAGTGCAGGTATCATGGTCTCCTCTGCGATAATGGAAGGTGTCGTGTATCTATCAACTACCCCTACCGCAAAAGGTATGCCAAAAACCAAAGGGGGAAAATACCCTCTAAAGTGAATGATCCGGCGCACCATGCGCCAATAATTTGCATTTCCAGCAATTGAGTCTCAATAGTGTAAATTTCGAACAATGCCCGTGGAATGGCAGTATCCACGGCGCCTTAAGCGTCATTCTTATGATTTGAACACAAAACTTCAATAATAAGAACGTGTTGCCTTGACCGGGATGCAAACCCTAGTACCAACAAGCGATTCCCAGACACTGGGGCATGGCATCGTTTTTGCATTAATAAACCGACAGACAGGCAAAGAACCATTATACCACTATTCGGGAGAACCATATGTCACAGCATATCGTAAGCGATGATTCAATCACAATTAAAACGGATGAGAGGGACGGATACTATATAATGGATCTGGCCGGAGAAATCATCGGTAATTCCGCCGAACGTCTCATTAACCTCATCGACGAGGCGTCTCTGAAGAAAAAGTCCCTCCAGCCGCTCCTCGACCTGACCAAGGTGACGTACATAAACAGTTATAGCTTCGGTATCATTGCCTATCTCTGGAAAATCGTGAAGGAAAGCGGCCGCAAGCTGCACATAGTGGCAAACGCCGGCATAAACGCTAAATTCTACCATCTGGGCCTTGCTGGCAAGGCCGGATTGAAAATTATCAGCCCCAATAAATCAGCACGCAATGTGTCGCTGTATCAGAACAACAACATGCGCATGCTTGCGCTTACCGGAGAGTAATATGCATTCTCTTCAGCCAGAGACGGTCATGGATATTGGAACAAAACACAGCGTTCCGTGCAAAGGTGATCTGCCGCCGTTAACGGCCGCGCAAGAGGATGTGTACATAAATGAAGCGCCGTTGTGGGAACTGAGGCGCGACGGCATCCATCGGATACAAAGGCAATTCGCCTTCAAAACATACCTGGAAGGGGTCCTTTTTATTTTACCAATCGCCCAGCTCTCGGACAAGGAAAACCACCATCCCGACATCCATGTCTATTATAAAAAGGTAGTCGTGGAATTTCACACCAGCGCGATCCTCGGGCTCTCGGAAAACGACTTTATCATGGCGGCAAAGATTGACGCTCTCTATGAAAAAAGGGAGTCATTCGCGGCCTAATGGGCGTCTGGAAACCGGTCTATTGCGATTTTAAAAACAAAAATAAAACGTGGCGCCCCTGTGCTTTTCGCCTTCGGCCCAAACCATTCCCCCCATAAGGTTTGGATTGCAATCGATCACTCTGGACATGGTGTCTGACATAGTTCTCTCCTATGGTAAAGTATCGCTCGAAAAGCAAAAACCGTTCCAAACTCCCGCCTCAAGGAATGCATCAGAAACCCCGGCACTCAGCGTGCTATCAATTTGTGGCGAGAACAGTTGCGTCCCTCTTGTTTGGCATCGTACAGCGCCTGTTCCGCGGCAACAATCAACGAAAGATGGGAATCGTCCTTCCCCGGATTGGCCGTGGCAGCCCCAATGGTTACTGTCACGAATTGGCTGAGGGAGGATTCCGGATGCTTAATAGCCAGCATTAAAACCGCCAGACGCAACAATTCGGCCATAGTGGCCGCCCCCTTTGAATCAGTGTGCGTAAGCGCTGCGGCTAACATGCCGCCGTTGAATCGCGCCGCCAGGTCTCCCGGTCTTTTCAAACTCAGATCCAGGACCCCGGCCACTGTTATGAAGCACTCATCCCCTTGTTCGTGTCCCAGCTTGCTGTTGAAAACAGTAAAACGATCGATATCGATAAGTAAAAAAGAAATCGGCGTTGATTCACGAATTGCGCATTTCCATTCACGGTCCAGGAATTGGTCCAACCTGGAGCGGTTGGCGATCCCAGTAAGTACGTCGGTCGAAGAAAGCCTGCTAAGGGTATAGTTGATCTCGGAGAGGTTGCTGGAGAGTTTCAGGAGTTCTTTTTCACGCTTCACCCGCGCGTCCATCTCCTGTTTAAGTCTCAGGACAGACCGTACGCGCACCAGTAGTTCTGTCGTATTGAACGGCTGGGTGATGAAATCCGCGACCCCGGCGTCAAAGGCCTCCTGCAGTTTTCCAGCATGGCGGTTTGCAGTTAATAGAATGACCGGGATGGCTCGGAGCCGGGGCACAGATTTTAACCGCAAACAAACCTGAATTCCGTTCACACCAGAGGCCTGATCATCAGCGAGAAAGAGATCTATTGCGGGTGCTGACTCTGCCGGAAAATCCACGCCAAGCAGATTGATTGCCTCGGCCACGGATTTCACGGTCCTGAGCACGTGTGTCGCCGCACCTTTTAAAAGGTCCTGAAGCTGCGCACCCAGCTCAGGCGAATCACTGATGAGCATTATGTTCATACTTCATCCGCTCTAAAAAGATGTCTTTGTTTGAAGGAACCCGCAAAAAGAGGGCCTGTTTATTTAATTCCTTAATTTGACAGAATATGAGACACCAGGCCACTAAAAACGCGAATAAAACATTCTCAATGCTGAGAATTTAGATTAAAATTTGACGAATTTCTAAAAAAACCAAGGTGATCTGAGTGTTTTAACTATATGGCATATCGTTTGCTTTAATTCTATTCCGGACCATAAAAAAGGATGATGACATATGGTAAAAATGTTGTGGGCAACGGCAATAGACCTGGCTTTTCGAGGTCTGGGTCTGTTAAAAAATGAATGCAGACTATTTTATAACAGCTACTACAGGTCGAATTAGAAAGAAGCAACGACAGGCTTCTTATATTTCTTCAGCTACGACCCTTTTGAAACGCTAAGGCCGATCCAATAATGTCCCGGATGTCCGGATAATCAGTCTTCCACCCAAGGACCCGCTTTGCCTTCTCAGCATTGGCAATAAGACGCGACACATCCCCGGCCCGACGCGCCTCGTACTTGCAGGGGACCTTTTTCCCAGTAATTTTTTCAACCGTTGCGACGATCTCCTTTACCGAAAATCCATTGCCATTGCCCAGATTAAACACATCGCTCGGACGCCCGGCAAAAAGATGCTCGAGTCCAAGAATATGTGCTGAACAGAGATCGTTCACATGGATATAATCCCTGACGCACGTGCCGTCAGGCGTATCATAATCGGTCCCAAAGATTGAAAGCGGTTTGCCCGCACCCAGCGCAGCGCGAATGACCAAAGGCGCCAGATGCGTCTCCGGGTCGTGCCGCTCGCCCAATTCACCCTCAGAATCGGCCCCCGCGGCATTGAAATACCTGAAAACGACCGATTGCAGCCCCTGGGAAGCCTCCCGTTCGCGCAACGTCTGCTCAACCTGCGCTTTGCTCCGTGAATATGGGTTTACTGGATTGAGAGGATGGTTCTCGTCTATGGGTACATACTGGGGATCGCCATAGAGGGCGCTTGTTGATGAAAAAATGAACTTCCCTACCCCATGGGCGGCCATGGCGTCTAATAGCACAAGCGTTTTTTCATAATTATTGGTGAGATACAGGTCTGGTTTCTCGACTGATTCGCCCACGGCAATGAATGCGGCAAAATGCATCACCGCGTCTATTGGATACGATGTAAAAAGCGCGTCGAGTGACGCACGGTCGCCGATATCACCCTGAAAAAACTCACCGTACTTGACCGCATCACGGTATCCGCGCACCAGACTGTCGTACACGACCACCCGGAACCTTTTCTTCGAGAGCAATTTGGCGCAATGGGACCCGATATATCCTGCGCCGCCGGTTACAAGAATTGTTTTTTGCATGAGCAGGACCTAAAATCTACACGATCTTTTCAAAATAGTCAATGGTCCGCTGCAACCCTTCACGGAGGTTGACCGCTGGTTTCCATTTCAGCTTTTTTGAGGCAAGGGAAATATCGGGTTTGCGCTGGCGCGGATCGTCAGCAGGCATGGGTTTGTAGCTGATCTTTGATTGTGTTGCGACCCGTTCGAGCACCAGTTTTGCCAATTCCATGATAGTGAATTCATCAGGATTGCCCAGGTTTACCGGGCCGTGAAAACCGGCTGTATTCATCATACGCACCAGGCCCTCAACCAAGTCGTCGACATAGCAAAAAGAACGCGTCTGCTGGCCTTTGCCGTATACGGTGAGAGGTTTTCCCTTGAGCGCCTGTACGATAAAATTAGACACAACCCTGCCGTCGTCTGGAAGCATATACGGCCCATACGTGTTGAAAATCCGGACAACACGGACATCGACCTTGTTCTGCCGAAGGTAATCGAAAAAGAGGGTCTCTGCCACGCGCTTGCCCTCATCATAGCAGCTCCTGATGCCGATAGGGTTCACATGACCCCAATAGCCCTCGGTCTGAGGATGAATTTTAGGATCGCCGTACACTTCCGATGTGGAGGCCTGCAGAATGCGCGCCTTGACCCGTTTTGCAAGGCCCAGCATATTAATGGCGCCCATGACATTGGTCTTAACGGTCTTGACAGGGTTGTATTGATAATGCACGGGAGAGGCGGGACAGGCCAGGTTATAAATCTGGTCCACTTCAAGCAACACGGGCTGGGTAACATCGTGGCGGATCAGCTCGAAATTCTTGTAATCAAGCAAATCGACGATGTTTGCCTTGCGGCCGGTAAAAAAATTATCCAGGCAGATAACATCGTGGTTTTCGTTTGTCAGCCTGCGGCAAAGGTGCGAGCCGATGAACCCGGCCCCGCCTGTGACAAGAATCCTCATATGTTCTCCTTCAATACGTTTGAAACAGTTTTCCCCACTCGGTACCGGTCAGCCATGCCTTGACCGTTCTTTTTCCTATGATAGGGTACCAGAAACGATCGTGGTACAAGGCCGAGGCCATTATGAATGCATATACGATGGGCGTATGAAAAACAAGGCGCTGGAGATACGCAAGCGGTCCAAACCAGAAAAGGTCGCCCGCCCTGCTCGCCATATTGTCACCGCTCTTGAAACCGAAATTAACGTTATCGATCTGTTCCCCCCGGACATCAATAGCGGCGAAATCACCGCACCCCAACCCTTCCTCGTGGGCGAGCCTGATGCATTTGATTTGTTCCAGAGGATCGAAACCAAGCATGCGGGCACTGACCGCGTCAACCGCGACCTGGTCCGCGCCCGCCAGAATGTAATTCTTTACAACAGGCCGCATAGTCCTGGGTCCTGGTCCATCACCGGCGGTGGTGCCGTCGACAACCGCGAAAATGCCGGTATGAATCTCCTTCTGTATCGCCAGAAGGTCGGTTAACACTTCGTGAATGCGCGAATGGCAATAATGACGCCTGCGGTCGAGTAAACCGCCAAAAGCGTTCTTCATCGCACCCGTCATTTCCGTGTAAATATGGCACTTCATTGTGGGAAGGTGGACAATGTTTTTCCCGAAAAAATATCCCGGCACTTTGATCCCGCTGGGAAATATCCGGTTGAGCGCGAGCATATCGGCCTTGGGCGTATAGGTTTCCCACCGCATGTCGCTTTCACGGAAATTGTACAATACCTTGACCCCGTATTTCTGGTACAAGCCCGTATACCTGTTCAATTTCTCGCCAATAAACGCGTTAGTGACTACAGTCTCGTTTTGCACGACCGAAACATCATGAAAGCCAAGGTCAAAAAGGTATTGAATAACCGCCTCAAGCTGCCAAGGGGTGGTGTTTGCAGCAGGATAGAACAGGTGCCACGATATGTTGTTTTTCAGTATGACAGGAGATGAACGGTCAAGCGCTTTCTCGAGACCAGCCATCTGCATAAGTCTCTTATAATCGTCAATGACAGTTTCCGGCCTTGTCTTGAGGACCGCGACAATCGGTTTCTCGATCACAAGGTCCCCTGGGCCCGATAAATGAGGGCCAGCACGGTGAGCAGCCAAAGAAAAACATTGACTATAAGTGATTTATCGGACAGGAAAATCTGCGACGTATTTTTGTGTATCGAAAACACCGTTATATGGTATTTGTACCTGAACACGCCGTATAAGACGAACGGTAATGAAAAAACAAGGTTGCTGGTGCCAAATTTAAGCACGGTCTCATCCGCGACCGTGTACAGCGCGTAAGACATGACCGTGCACGCGGACACAACAGCGATCATATGGTCGCAAAAATCAACGGTATAACTGCTAAGGGATATCCGGTGCTCTGTCTCGTTGCCCGCAAGCACCACAAGTTCCTGCCTCCTTTTACAGAAACCAAGGTACAGAGAGACCAGGAAGGTGCACAGCATGAGCCAGACCGACGCTTCTACCTCAATGACATACGCGCCGCCAAGAACACGGAGTACAAAACCGGCCGCAATGAGCATGACATCGAGTATTGCGACCCTTTTCAGGAAAAGTGAATAGAGTATATTGTTTACAATATACAGCACGAGAACAAACCCCGCTGATCTAGAAAGCAGAAAGCTTGCCGCAAGTCCGCCCGCGCCCATGACAAAAGCCGTGAATAGCGCCAGGACGACAGGCAGGTCTCCCGCGGCGAGGGGCCTGTCCTTCTTGCCAGGATGCAGCCTGTCCCGCTCCCTGTCTATAAAATCGTTGAAAACATAGATCGCGGACGACACAAAACAGAACAGAAGGGCGTACACAACCGCGGGAACCGCATACCCGGGATTGAAAAGATGCTTTGAAAAAGCGAGCGGCGCCAGTACAAAGACGTTCTTGAGCCACTGGTCAATGCGAAAAGATGCTAAGAGGCTGCGGATAGATTTCATCTATTTATAAAATGAAAGGATAGTGGCGGCAACATATTCCTTCTGCTCCTGGGAGAGCTCGGGATAGATGGGCAGCGCGCATGTATGGTCCGCCGCTTCTTCAGCAATGGGAAAATCACCTTTCCCGTGTCCCAGATAGGCGAAACACTCCTGCAGGTGCATGGGCACCGGGTAATACACCTCTGACCCAACGCCCTTTTCCTTGAGAAAGGCCAGGAGCTCATCGCGCTTTTCGACACGGACGCAGTACTGGTTGTAAATTGAGGTATTAGAGGCATGGATGACCGGTGTGACAACAAGCGAGCCGGAAAAAGCCCGGTCGTAGAAGCGCGCATTGTTCCGCCGCGCCTCGCTCCATCTATCAAGATAGGGAAGTTTGACCTTGAGCCCCGCGGCCTGCAGCGCATCGAGACGGAAATTGCCGCCGATTATCTTATGATAATATTTCGGATGCGCGCCGTGGTTGCGGAGCATTTTCAGTTTGTTGTATAGTTCGTCTGAATTGGTGGTCGCCATGCCGCCATCACCCAATCCGCCGAGGTTTTTTGATGGAAAAAACGACAATGTGCCTATCTGGCCAAAAGTGCAGGCGCATTGCCCCTTGTACTTGGCGCCTATGGCCTGGGCGCCGTCTTCAATGACCGCAAGCCCGTGTTTTTTCGCCAATGCGAGTATGGGATCCATGTCCGCCGGCTGCCCAAAAAGATGGACCGGGATAATGGCTTTTGTCTTTGGGGAAATCTTTGCCTCAATCTGAGTTGGGTCGATATTAAAAGTATCATGGCAAATATCGACAAATACCGGTTTTGCGCCAAGCCGCGCAATGGAACCCGCTGTCGCAAAAAATGTATACGTGGTGGTAATAACTTCGTCACCAGGCTTGATATCAAGGGCCATGAGCGCGATAACAAGCGCATCAGTGCCGCTGGAGAGGCCTACCGCGTACTTTGCGTTCAAGTATTGGGCAATGGCCCGTTCAAACTCCTCGACAACCGGTCCATTGATAAACACCTGCGATTCAACAACAGCCAAGAGAGCCCTATCAAGGTCCGTTTTAATGGAGTTGTACTGGGCCTTCAGATCGAGCAAAGGTACTTTCATAATTGTAAAAAAAATAATTATTATAAACCAAACAAGTAAAGAATTGCCCCTAAAAAAACCCTTATTTATCGATTAAACAAATTATTTGACTTTACTTCGACCTTTATATATATTAAATAAATATAATTTGAAAAAATTATCATAAACCATACCAAAACATTTAAAAAGGAGGGATAGGTATGAAAAAGATTCTGAGTACGGTATTTGTCTTGTGCGTGGTTTTTCTCGCATTCGGACAGAAAGACACGGTCAAGGTGTATGCCATTGACAATGCAAACGCTCCCACTATCGACGGCAGTCTTGCGGACTGGGACGAAGCCTATGTTGTTCGAGCCAACGCGTTCACCTCTGAGAACCAGATTTACTATATTTCAGGAACAGACATGAGCGCCTTCTCCGGCATTGGCGTGGACTACGATGCAAAAGTGTATATGTCTCACGACCAGGATAACCTTTATATAGGCTGGCAGGTACTCGCGGACGATTACCCGCTTTCAAACGCCTATGGATGGCAAAACGTTGATAATATGAGAATAAGTTTCGGCGCAAAAGACGACTGGATGTACATTTATAACGCCCCCATTCTGGCTGACTCAAATCCGCGCACCCTGGCTTATGATTATCTTACCGATGGCGCTCTTGTAGCGGTCACGGTCCAGGACCTGCCCATTTACGAGGTCAAGATTCCCCTACTTTCCATTCCCCGCTTTTACCCCACCAATCCTCCCTTCGCGCTCATGAGCGTTGGTACAGAAGACCAGGATCTCACTGATGGTGGTCATGTTTATTGGGGCCTTGGCGCAACCTATACTGGCGATAAGCACGACGCTGTCACCAACCCCTGGGACAATTCCGCCTACTATCCCATTGTTCAAATCCGTCCCGAGAATCCCACCAAGGTGGAAAATGCCGCGGTTGCACAGGCCGAAGCTGCCATTGCCGCTTCTCCAAATCCTTTTAATCCCGCAACCACCATCAGCTACACAATGAAAAGCACGGGTTCCATCAATATCTATACCTCCGAAGGGAAACTGATCAAGTCGTTCACAGGACTCAACAACAGCGGCGCTGTTGCCTGGAATGGCACCGATGCTTGTGGAAACACGGTTGCCGCTGGCATCTACATTGCCCAGCTTGTCTCCAAAGGCAACGTATTCAATACAAAATTGGCGTATACCAAGTAATATTGTTGTAGCCAACAAGTTTTTATAAAAAGCCGTGAAATTTTCACGGCTTTTTTATTTTCGGATTAAAACTAAGGCTTGATATTATCTGCTTTATAATATAATTTTACATGTTAGGGGTGGATATAAACGCTTAATGCGTATAGGGGGGGGATGTGTTTAGTAAAAAGATTCACTGCGGTATTTTTTTTTATTTTCATTATCATAACCTACCTGTTTTCTTCGTTTTCTTACGCGGCTTTTTATAGTGCAGAAATATATGATGAAACAGCTAAACATGACTCTTATTAAATAAGCATTCACCGAGAAGGAGGTATTTCGTGTATCATATTCTCATTATCACGATGCTCTGCTGCGCCTGTTGCGTCCAAGGTTATGCAAACTACGATGGTAAAACCGTTCCGCCGCTTCCAACGCCATCAAACGTTGTCTATTGCACCACAGCCATCCAATTCCGTATGGCGCTCCTCACACAAACCGCCAACAGGTCCATAGTACTCATGAATGGCGTCTATAATGTCGCGAATTACGAACCATTGTCCATTTCAGCGAGCGGCCTTTCAATACGTGGCATTACCGACGACCCGAATGGCGCGGTCATCGTGGGAAAGGGCATGAACAACTGCGTCGATGTTGAGGAGGACATGTTCCGCATGGTAGGCGGCAGCAATGTTACGTTTGCTAACCTGACTATCACCGAATCACGCTGCCATGGGGTCAAATTCCAAAGCGGCGCCACATCGCATACGGTCTTCCACAATGTCCACTTCCTGAACATAGGTGAACGCATGATAAAAGGTCCGGCAACGCTCAACGCGCCCGGCTGCACTGTGCGGTATTGTCTCTTCGAGGACACCATTATTCCGCCCTCAATCAGGTGCGGCAGCAGTGCCACAGACAGCAGCGGCGACTATATCGCGGCAATGGACATTATGGCAGCCGACTCCTGGGTTATTCATGACAATGTCTTTCTGAACATCAAGGGGCCAAATGGCCAAGGCCGCGCCGCTGTATTTCTCTGGAACGGGAACGTAAACATGGTCACTGAAAGAAATACGTTCATCGGTTGTGATAAAAGTATCTCGTATGGCAACCTTTCAGGCGCCACAGCATCGGTCACCGGCGGTATTATACGCAACAATTTCATCATTCCCGGCACTGCGTGCGGTATAGAATTGATTGACGCGGTCAATATCAAGGCCTATAACAACACTTCGTTCACCGCGCTGACGCTGGGTAATGGCCCCATTATCTGCGCACGCACACAAGGGTGCGAGATAAAAAACAACATCATTTTCGGGGGTTTTGCTTTCCTTGAAGGGCCCACGCCAGACACCTCAAGAAATATCGCGGTTACCCGGACATTGAAAACAGTGGTGTCGCGCTGGTTCGCCGATGAAGCCCAGGGTAAACTCCATCTAAAGACGGACACGGCCTCAGCGGTAAACACCGGGCTTGCCTTGGCTGAGATCACTTCAGACTGGGACAACCTGCCCCGTAGCGACGGGCACACGGACATTGGCGCCGATGAATTATCGAACAATGCTACGGCAGTGAACTTCGCTGCCATTGCCAATGGCGAACCATTTCTCGCGGTCCCGCAGCCCAATCCCTTCAACCCATCAACAACGGTATGGTATGGCATTCCCACACGGGGCATTGGCAAAGAACTGCTGCTCACGGTCACCACGCCTGACGGTAAACTTGTGAAAACGCTGAAACAGGGCCAGACTTCTGCTGGAACCCACTCAGCCGTCTGGGATGGTACAACCAATACGGGAAAAAAAGCCTCGAGCGGAACCTATCTGTTCAACCTTAATGCCGGCGAATATCATAAAACGGTTAAAGCAATTTTAGCGAAATAACAGCAAAGGAGTTGCGTGTGAAAACAATTCTAAGTGTCGCCTGCGTGCTTGGTTCCTTTCTCTTCACCCAGGCATATACCACGGCTGATGGAAAAGAAGTGCCCCCCTACCCCATTCCAACGACAAACGTGGTCAGGTGTTCCAGTTTTGTGAGTCTCTATCTGGCATTGCGGAGCCAGGCATCGAATCGGACCTATCTGATTACTAAAGACACCCTCTACAACTTCAACACAGCGACAATATCCATCGACTCACCGGGTATTAAGATCATCGGCGCATCAGGCGACCCCACAAACTGCATTATTAAGGGCAATGGCTTTGAAAACAATAATAGTGTCGATTTTGACCTTATCCGGCTGCAGGGCGGCGCCCATCATGTGGTCTTTGCGAACATCACCATCGCCGAATCGCGCTGCCATGGTGTAAAATACAATGGTGCTGGCAATGCCGGGACCGTCTTTCACAACGTCAGATTCATAAACTGCGGCGAACGCGACATCAAAGGCCCGGTCACTGTCGATGCGCCGAATTGCACCCTCAGATATTGCCATCTGGAAAACACTAAAATACCAGAGGCGACACGCTGTGTCGGCACGCCCTGCGACGGGCAGGACGACATGGGAAACTATATTGCCGGTATTGATATCATGAGCGCGGACAGCTGGGTTATTCACGACAGCTATTTTAAAAACATCCTGGGTGTTTCGGGTGGAGGACGGGCCGGTATCTTCATGTGGAACGGCTGCCGGAATGTATGGGCCATGCGCAATACATTCATTAATTGCGATCGCAGCATTGCTTTTGGCAACTATTCCAGCTCAAGCGTTTCGCACGATACGTCGTATATCCTGAACAATTTTATTGTGCCAGGAGTGGGCAATGCCGTTGAGCTCTATTGGACAAGAAAAGTGCGCGTCTTTAACAATACGCTCTACAGCCCGTACAACAATGGGTCGATAATCTACGGAACAACGCCGACGGGAAACAATGCGGATGGGGACATACGCAACAACATCCTGTTTAGCGGCACAATCTCGAATACCAATTCCACCCCCCCCGACACGTCGAACAACATCATTCTAACCAGATCGTTGGCCACTGTTGTTTCCCGGTGGTTCCCGAACAATGCGACCGGCAATTTGCACCTCTCGTCAGATACATGCAGACCGGTAAACAGAGGTGTTTCTCTTCCCCAGGTAACCGATGATTGGGACAACACCGCCCGGACCGGGACAATAGACATAGGGGCCGATGAATTCGGCAATACAAGCGCTATCAGCTATCTTCCAAGTGAGACCGGACCTATTAAGCAGGGCTACCTCTCCCCGGCCACGCCCAATCCCTTCAATCCCTCCACTGTGGTCAGGTACGGCGTTGCAAACAGCGACTGGGGAAAAAGATTCACCATTACGGTGATTTCAGCGGACGGTTCAACAGTGCGTACTCTAAAGGCTGGAACGGCCTTTCCCGGAAGTTATGCGGTTGCGTGGGACGCCAGGGACAATACTGGTAAAATAGTCTCGTCGGGCGCCTATGCCGTCCGCCTCTCTGTGGGCGAAAAGAGCATGTCCACACGCGTGGTCTTCATGAAATAAAAAGGAGACAGTGTATGAAACGTATCGTCCTCTTCTTCTTGTGTTTCACTATTTTAATAAACGCACAGGGCCTGCGCGGCGGTTCCAGCACAGACATTGATGATTATTGCGCGGTCTTTAACCAGACAATTATTGATACTCTTAAAGGACTCTACGCAAAGTGGCAGCTCAATCCGGGGTGGAATACCTACCGGGTCGCATTGCTCGGTAACAGCAATACCTATGGTAACAGGACCTGGGAGCCCTTTTCCCACACGCCAACCGGGGTTTCCAACCAGGCGGCGATACGGTTTTTTAAAGATTCAACCTTTGCAAAAAACAACTGGGTTGCACCGGAGAATTGCAAAGGCAGCGCGCATGGCAATCAGGGTGGCGCAAAAATCTTTGAGATTAACGGATGGGTTTATCCTATGCTGGCCGCGGACAAGCCAATGGTGGCAACCCTCATGGCGGGCACTAACAACGTGAATGTTTGCGGCGGATGGTGCGCTTGGCCCGATACAATGGAGATAAACGTCATTCTGAATAAACTCCTCGCGGTAGGTGTCATGCCCATCATCTTATCCATACCGCCCATCAACGATGACGACCCTTCATGGACAGCGGGCCATGACGCGGACACGATACTTATCCCCTTTAATAACAAGCTCAAAATCCTCGCGGAACAACGGGGACTCCCTTTTATTGACCTCTACACATGGTGCATGAACCATGGCGGAACAGGACTGCTCTCTGACTGGGCCCATTCCAACAACTGCGGAGCAAACGGCGCGGTTTTTTCTGATTCCTGCCTGCAGGGAGGTGAGGGAGGATCTTTCTATAACGCGTGGAACTATATGATGCTCATCGCAATCAATGATATTTTCCGCTATGTGGTATGGGGAGAGCCGCTCGAATCGGGGCTGCAGGACCGGATGCGGGCTGAACAGAGTGGAATACACGTACGCCCAAACCCGTTCAATCCCAGTACCATGATAACGGTGTATGGGACTGTTGATGATCAGAGCGTTGTTGCTGCTGAGCTATATAGTTTAAAGGGAAATCTTTTACATACAGTGAATGGCCGCCGGGATAACGCGTACTACAGCTTTGTTTTTAATGGCGCTGGACTGCCATCGGGGGTCTATATTGCCAGGGTCAAAATAGGCGGCAAACAGTATTTCAGGAAAATTATTTTGCAAAAATAAGCATGCGCATAAATACAAAGCCCTGCGGAGGTTTTTCCCCGCAGGGCTTTTTTATTGTAGGTTGATAGGACGGTCTATTTCGTTTTCCTCTGTTTCCACATCTCGGCGATGTCGTGCAGATCGACCTTCTGCACCAAAGCGGCCGCCTTGTTCTCGGCCTGGATGCGCTCGTATACTTCCTCGCGGTGCACAATGACCTGCTTTGGCGCTTCAACCCCCAGTTTTGCGTGCCTGCCGTCTAGTTCAACGACCGTTATTTTTATATCGTCGCCGATGCGTATGGATTCGCCTAACTTCCGTGTTAGTACCAGCATTGTTACCTCGAATTTTTTATGACCGGTTCCTGCACCGAGTATTTTTCCGAATCGACCACGATCTGCCTGCCCACCATCTTTTTCTTGTTGATAAACAAGGGACCGACAAAATTCGCCGTGGATTCGAGCAGGTTGGTCCGCAGCGTCACGATAACGTAGATAAGGACGTCATCGGCGCTGTTGAAACCAAGTCCTTCGAGCTGTGTCTTGGTGATGTCGGGATTATAACCAGGGTCGATAGCCAGGGGGTTGATGATGACAAACCTGAGCGAGGTGTCCTCGGTGCATACGAGCCATTCAAATGGCGCGTGTTCGGTAAGGGTGACAACGACAAATGAATGGAATTTCTCGAACCCGGGAATGCCATCTTTAAAAGAGATGATGTCTTCTTGTTTAAAAACAAGTTTTTCAAACATGTCGGCCATAATCAATAGATGGGTTCCGAGGGTTTGTCGCCCGAAGACTTCACGTCATCGCCGCCGGTGACGCGGGACTGCGAACTGCGGCGTTTCTCGTTGATCTTGATCTTGAGTTCCTTGCTCGCCTCGAAAATAGGTTTGAGCCCTTCCTTGACGTTGACCGAAGCGCCGGTACGCGGATTGCGGGCCACACGCTCCTTCTTCTTTTTTATCTTGAACCGGCCAAAGCCCCTGATTTCAATATTATTACCCTCTTGAAGGGAACGGGCGACCGACTCGAACAGGGTCTCGACTATAACCTTTGTGTCAACCTGCGTGAGCCCGGTTTTCCCGGCAATCAGTTCAACCAGATCTTTTTTTGTTACGTTTGCCATTGTCTATTCCTTTGTGACAGCCCGTCTTAAAACGTTCTAACTTATTAAATTATATACAAATAACGAGCCGAAATCAAGGAATTTTTTCAAGAAATAGGCCTAGACCTGCAATTACCCGTTTCTGGAGAGAAGCTGCAGCTTGTGGCGGGCAATCTGATTGAGGGGGTCCTCCTTGATCGCTGCGCGCAGTTTTTCCTTTGCGTCATCGATCCGTCCCAGCGCCTCAAGCGCGGTGGCGTTCAAGATAAGAACATCAACAAGCTCGGTATCGAAAGAAAGTGAATCAGGTTGGAAAACGCGCTCCCGATCACGGATATTCGCGGCGCGGTCCAACAACCTGCACGCCTCTTTGTAATTCCTGTTGTTCAGGGCTATGACCCCCATCTTCTTAACAGCGAGAAAATGGTTGGGAGAGAGTTCCTGGGTCCTGTTGAAGCAAATATAGGCGTTGGCCGGGTCGTTCATGGCGGAAAAATAGAGCTCGCCTAGATTGTACATGGTGTTATAGTCGGAGGGATTTATCGAAAGCGCCAGTTCGTACCGTTCCTTGGCTTTGGCATATTCGTGCAAGTAGTAGTATACGATACCCATGTGCGCGATCGAGGGGGAATGAAAGGGGTTTATCTTGAGCGCCCGGGAAAAGTTTTCAATGGCGTGCGCATAGTCGCCCCGGTTACTCTGATACACGCCAAAATAATAGTACGCTGGGATGGAACCAGAATCCGCCGCAATCGCCTTGTGGAACAGCTGGGGTATGTCAGGACGGGTATGATCAATATCGGAATAGACCCGCGCAAGCAAAACAAGGCACGCCACGTGGTGTGGGTTTATCTTCAGCCCTTTCCTGAAAATTTCCGCTGCCTTGGGCTTATCTCCGGCATAATACCATGCCTTGCCGAGCCGGGAAAGTACATCAGGCGACTCCTTCAGCACTTCTTCCAGCTGATTAAGGTACGCAATGGCTTTATCGGTCTGACGGGTTTCTATATAACAATCAGCAAGCATGAAACAAAGGTCTTTGTTCTCTTCAACAAAAATGACGTCCTTGGGATCTACAACCAGCTCAAAATGGCGGATTGCCTGGGCGTACTGTTTCTGGTCAAAAAACGAGAGGGCCATGCGACGGTGAGTATCAAGATTAAAGACCGCCTCGTTCATACGCTCTTCCACGGCAGCGGGTGCCGCAGGTTCACGAGATTGCCTATTCATGTATTCGATATAATTCATCTTCTCTTTTTCGCGCGCATGCTTGTTATATAGATACAAACCAATACCAGAACCAAGTAGCGAAAGAAAGAGCACCAGGGCAATGATCCTTGCCCCAGGTACATTCTTGATAGCGGAAACTATTTTTTCATCCATAGCTATACCTACTTTATCGGCAACTCGTTACATTATCTTTAGTTACGAAAAAAGCGCCCTGATACCATGTCCATTTCCCATACTTAAAAATACAAACTTAAAGAAAAGCCTAAAGGAATTTTTTAATATTACCGATAGTCTTTACTGAAACAAAAGAAAAAAGGAGATTACCATGGAAACCGCCCTTGTACAGAATTCCTCTTCAATCTCACCTTCCGTATCTTATTATAAAACAATGAATTACAAAAACGAATCAGCGACATTGAACGTAACTACCAAAGAGGGGGACTCTTTGGAAATCAGCTATTCCAAAAGCGAAATGACGCTGGCCGCTGCGGCCGAACCGAATGCGGAAAAAAAGACCATGATCCTCTCGCCCGATGAAGCGGAAAAACTTCGCACATCTCTTAACCAGGAATTAATGGATTACAAAGAACAGATCATCCGGGCGTTTATTAAGTCCCAGGGTGGCGAGGTTACGCCTGAAGAAGATCCTGAAGTGGCGGCACTCGAGGCAAAAATGCCCGAATACTGGAACGCCGACAATACGTCCCAGCGTATCGTTGACTTCGCAACATCTTTTCTCTCCTCTTTTTCCGGAGAGAACTCCGAGTTCTTTAAGACCATTAAAGGCGCGATTGAAGAGGGTTTCAAACAGGCAAAGGACATACTGGGCAATCTTCCCGGTCCTGTGGGAAAACTCATCCAGAAGACCTATGATCTCACTATGCAGAAACTGGACAAATATGAACAGGACCTGGCGGCGCAGAATACCCAGCAAAGCGTTCAGCCGGCAATAGACATCGCGGCCTGATGGCCGTTGGCTATCGGCGTTTGAAATAGGCGTCAAAATTGAAACAACACCTGAACCCGGTATTACCGTTCGCGTTGCCGGGCAATTCCCATTGGCGGTGTGAGCAGGATGAATAGACCTCGCCCAAATGGTAATTTCCGCCGCGCATAGAACGGTATCTGATTGACGCAACCCGCTTCTTCTCTTCATCGTTCTTCTTTTCGGCAAAAGCGTCTTCTTCATACCAGTCCGCCACCCATTCAAACACATTGCCCGACAGATCGTACACGGCATATTGACTGATGCACGTAATATCATCGCCTATCAGATTGATGGAATCTCCCATGGTATTGCATTTAGTCACAGAATAATCCCTGCCATAGGGATAGACGCTCCTGCGCAGTCCCGCGCATGCGGCCTCCCACTGCGCTTCGCTGCACAAAATCTTTCCCAGCGCCCGGCACGAGTCAACCGCCTCGTCGTACGTGACAAAGACCTCGGGGTATGCGCCGCGGATATTGGGATATTCCCATTTATCGATGCAAAACTCCCGCAGACGCACCTCCTTGCCATTGACCATATAAGTTCCTTCGGGAATATACGCCATTCCCTCATCGCCCGTGGGGGGGCAAATGCGGTCACGGGCCTGCACTTTCACCCTGAAAGCCGTACTGTATTGATTGGGCCAGTCTTTTCCAACGCGCCACAAGACGTGTTTTTTCCGGCCGGTGGTTATAATCCCCGTATCACCTTCGACCGAGACAATGGGTATGTTCCAGGAAACGCCGTTATCTGACGACCCCAGAAAGGTTACATGCACGATCCTGCTGTCAGGATCAATGACGTCAAAGTAGATATCCACGACCTCCTGCAACCTGCGCTGTTCAGCCTTGACATTGCTGATTTCAGGGGGCTGGGAGGCGGCCGCGCCCCCGGCGAGCAAACCGCATATAATCAACGGCAATACTGACAACAGAGTCATGGTTTTTCAACCCGCTATTTTTCAACTTTTATCTTGAAAGCCTGGACCTTCTCGTTCTGGTTCGACAGCATCGTGGTTATCCTGCATTCAAATTCACCGAATACCTTGGCGCCCCGTTCGTCAACGCCGTCCCAATAGACTCCGTACGATCCTGGACGCTGGGTTTCCTCGGTAAGTTTCCGCACGGCACTGTCGCCCGCGACAATAGTCACCGAAACACGGCCCTCGTATTTCATGAAATACCGTTCCGACCAGACCGGCGGCAAGGTCCCGCAATTTGGCTTGGGCGGAAACTTCATTTCCCTGATGTTGATGGTATTGAGGCCGAACACGGGGCTCATGGAAGAATCCTTTTTTTCCTTCTGTATAAACCCCTCTCCCAGAACCTTCATGCGCATACCCGCGGTGGAATCGACCGAATAGATCATGGTATTGGCCGGACCGTCCTTGAATCCTGCGGCAGGCGCAATGGCGCGCTTTGCCCGGGCGGTATCCTTGCGCGCAGTGTCCCTTTGCACGGTCGCGGGAGCGCTTTTTTTTCCGTCCTGCATATCAAGAAGAATCCTGAGGTCTTCCTGTTGCTGGGTATCTCCATCCTGGGCGCAGGTGAAACACACCGCCCCGGCAATGCACATCACCAATAGCGTGTAAATCATATGTTTCATAAATAAATTACTATCTTTATAGTGCATGCATATATATCGGACACTTATGCGACCTTCTTGTATTAAAAATAGTTTAATTAAAGCCAAATATAACATTTCCCTTCAACAGGAGGTTCAACAATGAACAGTATCCTCTGTGCTTGTATCGTTGCTTGCCTGCTTGCCGGAAACGCATTGTCAACGGAACGGCCGGCCAAAGGAAGCATTACCTTTGGTTCGTCCAAGACGCTCTCCACGCAGGCGCCCAATGCCAAGGCCGCAAGTATCGCGTTTGTCGAGGTGGCGAAATTCGTGAAATCGTCCGTGGTCAGCGTAACCAGCCAGAAGATACTTAAGCGCCAGGCGTACCCGAATATGTACGGCAATCCATTCGACTTCTTCTTCGGCACTCCCTTTGACCAGCAAAATCCCGGTCGCCGTCCCCAGCAGCAGGCGCCTGAACAGGAATTCAAGCAGCAAGGACTTGGCTCAGGCGTCATCGTCAGCAAAGATGGCTATATCCTCACCAACAACCATGTTGTTGAAGGCGCGGATGAAATAACCATTTCCTTGCCCGGCAACAAGGACATTGAAGCGGACATAATTGGTACCGATACCCTTGCTGATGTGGCTGTTCTAAAATTGAAAGAGAGCGTCAAGGACCTTCCCGTAGCTGCCTTGGGAAATTCCGATTCAGTGGAAGTTGGCGAATGGGTCCTGGCCATTGGCAACCCTTTTTCCAAACAGCTTTCGCAGACCGTGACCGCGGGCATTGTCTCGGCAAAAGGCCGGAACGCAGGCATTAATCGGTACGAAAATTTCATTCAGACCGACGCCTCAATAAACCCAGGCAACAGCGGCGGCGCATTAGTGAACCTGAAAGGCGAAGTCATCGGCATCAATACGGCCATTATGTCCCGTTCGGGAGGCAATGTGGGCATTGGATTCGCCATTCCCATAAACATGGCCCGCAAGGTCATGGAAGACCTCATCTATGTCGGCAAGGTATCGCGCGGCTGGCTGGGTGTTGTCATGCAGCCCATTGACAATACCATGGCCGAGGCCCTTGGACTAAAAGATAACTCTGGTATTCTTGTACAGAAAGTGCTCGCGGGTTCTCCGGCTGACAAAGCAGGGATCAAAAACGGCGACGCCCTTATTGCCGTGGATGGAACAAAAATCCAGGACAAAGACCATCTGAAAGACCTGATTGGAAACACAGCGCCCAATACTAAAATAGACGTCACCGTTGTACGTGAAAAAAAGGAAAAACACCTGAAGGTGGTCCTTGCCGAACTGCCATCCGGCGCGGAACAAGGCGCAGTATCGGATGAGGCAGGCGCAGAGGACCTCATTGGTCTGGCTGTGCGCGACATGACCCCTGACCTTGCCCAGCAATATGGCCTTGAAGGGGACGACAAAGGCGCGCTTATAACCGGCATCTCAATGAAGAGCTCCGCCGGCAACACCGACCTGCGCGTTGGGGACCTAATCCAAAAAATTAACAATGCTGACATTAAAAACGCTTCTGATTACCACTCAGCTGTTAAAAAAGCCTCTGTTGGACAGTCGCTTCTCATGTATGTGAAACGGGGAAAAGACAATTTCTTTGTTGGGATCAAAATCAGGGAAAAGAAGAAAGATTAAGAGGCGTAGGTCAGCCGAACATTGCGGCGCGTATCTGGGCTGGAAGGGCGATCGCAGTGCCCACTTCCCGTATCACAATGCCCGCAGCATGGTTGGCAATGACCGCGGCCTCGTGGAGCGTGGCGCCTCCGGCAACCGCGGCTGTAAAAACGCTGATGACCGTGTCGCCCGCGCCCGTGACATCGAATACTTCGCGCGCAACCGTGGGTATTTTTACCAGCGGGTCTTTTTCCGAGAAGAGCGCCATGCCATTTTCGCCAAGGGTGATAAGGCAGGCAGGCAATGAGAGGTCCTTTACAAGCTTTGCCCCGGCCCTGCGCAGTGTTGCATCGTCAATAATCGGAATGCCGGTTGCGTTTCCCGCCTCCTTGTGGTTCGGCGTGATAATTGAGACCCCCGCATAGGCGTCAATGTGCTTTTCCTTGGGATCAACGGCTATAAAAAGCCCCTTTTTCCTGGCATAGGATACTATGGCGCGTATAAATCCCCTGGTCACCACTCCTTTTGCATAATCGGAAATGATAAGACCGCGCGCGCCTGCAAGGTTTTTTATCACCATGCGCGTCAGGATGTTTTCCATTGTCAAGGAGAGTTCCCGGGTCGCTTCACTGTCTATCCGGATCATCTGTTGGTTGTGGGCGATAATACGGGTTTTTACCGTTGTGGGGCGGGACCGATCAACCGCGATTCCCCGGATATCGATATCCTGTTTCTTGAGCAACAGCTTGAATTCCCTGCCCGCATGGTCGTTTCCTACCACGCCAACGCACACAGGCCGTGCGCCAAGGGCGCGCAGGTTGTTGGCGACATTTGAACCGCCGCCCGGACGGAGCGTCTCTTTCCTGACCCCCACAACCGGGACAGGAGCTTCCTGGGAAATACGATCAACGTCTCCCCATACATAGCGGTCAACGATAATATCACCGGCCACGACAATCTTTGCGCCCTGTATTTTGTTAAAAATTGCGTCAAATCGTTTTGGGGTCAGTTTCATGGCAGCTCCTGATTATTGTTTCTATAACCCTAAAAATAGCGCCTTTACCCCATAGATATCCAGCAGGAAATTGCGATAGGGGGTCCAGAGGGGTTCCAAAACAAACGAGAGAACCGGCACATTAAGCAACCATTCGGCTGATATCATGACAATGAAGATGAAAGGGACAAAACGCATGGCATGCATGTACCGCACTTCAGTCGCATGTTTCATAAAACCCCGGACAATATTTGATCCATCGAGCGGGTATATGGGAAGCAGGTTGAAAAAAGAAATGCCCACGTTAAAATATATCAGGTACAGAAAAAGCAGCCTGGAACGTCCCGCGATATATCCGGCAAAAAAATGCGTGTAGAGAAACGCGACCAGGAACCCAAGAACAACATTGGAGAGCGGGCCTGCAAGCGCGACCCATATCATATCTTTTTTCGGATTGCGCAGATTCACCGGGTTGACAGGGACCGGTTTTGCCCAGCCAAAGGGGCCGAAAAAAAGCATGACCGTACCCAGAAGATCGAGATGCGCCAGCGGGTTGAACGACAGCCGCCCCATGCGCTCCGCCGTGTGGTCGCCAAGCTGCCGCGCTGTCCATCCATGGGCAAGTTCATGGACGACCAGGGCGATTATGATCGCTGGGACCTTGAAAAAGAAAAGAGAAATAAAATCCATGGCAAATTTACTCCCAGGTATAATCTTTGGTCATATCGTTTATAGTAACAAGTTCGTATCCCGAAGCGCGCAGCGTATCGATAAGCGCACCCAGCCGTGTATACATTTTCTGTCCTTGTCTGATAGTGCCAATATGCATGAGAATGATGCCGCCATTGAGCCCATACGCTGTCCCAACGCCAAAATGGGTTATTTTCTCAATAACCTGGTCCGGGGAAAAATACCCGCGATCTCCCGGATGCACAATCCAATCGTTTGTGTCCAGGTTGGTGCGCCACGAAGTCCCCATTGTCCAGCCAATATGCCGGTATCCCGCGCTCTCGGCCCACGCGTTAATGGTCCTGTTTTGTTCGCCATAGGGCGCGCGCCAGAGCCGGGGAATATCGATCCCCAGCCTTTTATATTTTTGTTCTACCGCATGCAGTTGGCCAACAAGGAACTCCCTGGTCACCTGAGGCAGCGTGTTTTGCAGGCCATCGGTCTCAAGGGTTGTCAGGTGAGAGTGCCTATCTGTATGGTTTCCCAGCACATGGCCTTCAGCGGCAATGCGATGGACCAAAGCAGGGAACTTGTCGATAAAAGTCCCGGCAAGAAAAAAAGTAGCCAGCACTCCACGGTTTTTCAATGTATCGAGAATATATGCCGCCTCGACCGCATGCGCACCGCCATCAAAGGTGAGGGCCGCCCATTTCCTGGTCTCGGAACCGCGGGTAAAATTCAGGCCCCGTGGATAGTCGTTGGGAACAAAGTTCTGCGGTTTTTCGTAGTCAATCGCCTTGCCCAAAAGCACGGGCGTGCCTTCTACGAAATCAGCAGCGCGCCGCCGCTGTTTGTCACGATAATAATAAACAGTCAGTTTCTTTTCGTATATTTTATTCTCTTCGTCAACGCCCTTAAGCAGTATCAGATTTTCGCCCGTATCGAGCCGGATATTGTGGAAAAAAAACTTGCTCGCCCGCACCTTCTTGTGCGCGGCGACCGTATTATTGACAACAAGGGTAAGTTCAAGTCCGTCCCTGCCCGTACCAAGGACCGAAAGAAAAGGCGTTGCCTGGGTTGTCCTGTCACCAGGATAGCCAACAGCGAGCTGGCTGGTGTCGAGTTCAACGGTCCGGGACTTGAGGGAATCGATCTGGGTGGCATGCCTCTGGGCAAGCGTTTTGACCTGGACACTCTTTGTTTTAACCGCCGCGTTAAAGCGCCTGGTTTGCCGCACGTTCAGGACCGCGAACAGGACCAGCAAAACCGAAAGCGCACCCAAAGCCGCAAAATATACCCTTTGCATCCGGCGCTGCGTGCGCACAGTCCCAAGCTGCAAAGCAAGTTGTTCGATTTCCGCATCGCTGCGGCCATTCAGAAATTCCGCGACGGTAAGGCCTTTGACAAGGTCGACCCGGGAGACTGGCTGCGGCCGCTCCTCAATAGTCGCAGGGCCAATTGCGACAACGGTAATGCCGCTCCCCTGGACAACGCTCTTTTGCCCTTCAAGTTCCTTGCGAACAATGGTATTGCGTGTTTGCCATTCGGAAAGACAGGTTTGGCCGCAGAAGTATTCGCGCTCGTGTTTGATGCCGTCGCCGGCTTTAATGAGGTGTTTCTTGCACCAGGAGCATTGCCTGAAAAGGCCCTGCCGGCCTGTCTTTTTGGCGCTCTTTTTCCCTTTTGCCATGGGAAAGGCTAAGACCCTATGCCACACTCAGGCCTTTTTGGCCTTCCGAAGCGTTTCAGGGTTCCAGACGGCCACAAGGCTGGCGCTAATGCCAAAGGAGGAGTAGGTGCCGATGATAACGCCGATGATCATGGCAAAGGCGAAATCACGGATACTGCTGACGCCAATAAAATAGAGGGTGGTAACCGCCACCAGCGTTGTGCATGAGGTGATGATTGTACGGCCCAGTGTCTGGTTTATGCTGCGGTTGAAAAGGTCGAGGATATGCATCCGTTGCTCTACAAAAAGATTTTCGCGGATCCGGTCGAACACAACGATGGTATCGTTGAGCGAATAGCCAACAATAGTGAGGAATGCGGCAACAACGGGCATGGAAAGTTCGATATTAAAAATGGAACACGCGCCAAACACGATGAGAATATCGTGAATGAGGCCAACAATGGCGGCAAGGCTGAATTTGAGCTGGAAACGCACCCAGAGATATATGATAATGGCAACCCAAGAAAGCATGATGGAAAAAAGCGCCTTCCATTTTAATTCATTGCCAATACGCGGCCCCACCACCTCTTCTCTCCGTATCTCGAAATTACCGGGAAATTCAGCGTTGAGTATCTCGGTCACCTTCACAACAACCGAGGCCGCCTCAATCTTGGTCTCAACGCCGATAATGATCTCGTTGTCCTCCTTTTGACCATACCGTTTTATCTCAACGGTACCAATGTCGCGATATTTGTTGAAAACATCACGGAGGTCAGAGATTTCAGGCATGGCCTGGAATTTTACCTGAAGCAGGGTGCCACCCTTGAAATCGATGCCATATTTGGGCCCCCCCTTGGCGACAAGGGACACCAAGCCCGCCAAAATAAACAGGACCGAGAACGTGAAGTATATTTTCCGGTGGTGAACAAACCGAAAATTAGCGTTTGCGAAGATTCTCATATGGCGTGTTCCTTTGCCTTAAATGGACAACTTTTGCATGTTAAATTTCAGTACCGCGTAATTGAATATTTGGCGGGTGACCCAGATCGCAGTGAACATGGAGATCATGAGGCCAATGGTAAGGGTAACCGCAAACCCCTTGATGGGACCAGTACCATAGTAATATAAAATGACGCCGGTGATGATGGTGGTGATATTGGAATCGAAGATAGCCCTGAATGCACGGGAATAACCCGCGTCAATGGCCGCCCTGATGGTTTTTCCCAGCGCCATCTCTTCCCTGATGCGTTCGTTGATGAGCACGTTGGCGTCAACAGCCATGCCCACGGTGAGGATCATGCCCGCGATACCGGGAAGTGTTAGGGTAAAACCGAGTCCGGCAAGCGAGGCGAGCAGGTAGATGACGTTGAGGACAAGAGCGGTAATGGCGATTAAGCCGCTCCATCGATAATAAAGTACCATGAAAAGGAGAATAAACAGCATGGCGATTACTGTCGCCTTTTTGCTCTGCGTAATGGAATCCTGGCCAAGCGTGGGTCCCACGGTGCGTTCCTCGATGATTTCCATGGGAGCTGGTAACGCACCAGCCCTGAGTACAATGGAAAGGTCCCGCGCTTCGGCAAGGTCCTTCATGCCCGTGATTTCAGCTTTTCCATTGGGTATTTTTGACCTTATGACCGGCGCTGAATACACACGGCTGTCGAGCACAATAGCCAGACGCTTGTCGATGTTTGCGCCGGTGAGCCGGGAAAAGCGGCCAGCGCCTTCGCTTGAAAGCTCCATATTGACAACAGCCTGTCCAGCGCTCATACCGCCGGAAGAGGTGGATGCCCGCGCGTCTTCGAGATACGAACCCGTAAGTTCAGGCTTTTTCTTGAGAAGATAGAGTCTGCGGAATTCGTTTCCCGGTTCGCCTTCGAGCTCAGCAGACCAGGCAAATTCTATCGAATTCGACAGGGCTTGCTGGGCGCCTGGATCATCGAGAATGGCCCGCACCTTTGCCTCGTTTTTCTTGGGCACCGCGATGTCGTACGCGGCCTTTACCAGCAAGGAGGTAAAAGGTTTGTCGCGGAAAATATCAGCTTCCATCTGCTGTGCTGTTTTCTGCTCCTCCGTGAGTCCTGAATCAGCGGCCTGGCCTGCCTGGGCAAATACGTCGAGTGCTGAATCAACCGTGGCCGTATCGCTTTTGGCCGGAGCAGCGGCAGCCTCTGATTGGCTTGCGGCCGACGTATCAGCGCCGGCCCTTTTCTTCTTCGTGTACCTATCGAGGACTTCGAGCGCGGGTCCTACCTCATCGGCCTCACGGACCATGCGGAACTCGAGCAAGGCGGTGGAACCAATAAGGTTTTTAGCGCGTTCCACATCGAAAAATCCGGGCATTTCAACAATAATGCGGTCGTCGCCCTGCTTCTGGATGCTGGGTTCAGCAACGCCGAACTGGTCAACGCGGTTGCGAATGACTTCAAGCGCCCGGTTAATGGCATCCTTCTTCTCGTTGTCGGTTAGTTTCGATCTGTCGATCTCCAGCACCAGACGAATGCCGCCTTTGAGATCAAGGCCAAGCTTGATGGCCCCCTTGAACGCCTCGGGATTATCGAGTTCCAAGGCTTTTATCTGTTGCTGCTCAGTGGTGTAAAACTTGATTGTGGGATACAGTTTATACAGGGCGAAAAATACAAGCAGCAACACGAAGAGAAGCTTGAGATTGGTGTTTTTCATCATACGATTGGTTCCTTAATTTCCAGAATAAATATATCTTTGGGACAGTCAAAAAAGATAAACGATTGTCCGATATAGTGTCAATCCGAATGTGCACGTTTCTCCACCGCGGGTTACACGGGGTTGATCTCCCTGATTTTGACCAGAATGTCGTTCAAACCAACCGGTTTAATAAGATAGAGGTCGGCCCCGGCCTGTTCTGCCGCTTTAATATCGCCCTGGGCTGAAACTTCGGTAAAAAAAACAACAACGATTTTCCGGGTTGCGGGATCTTTTTTTATCCGTTCGCAGAGAACTACTCCCTCCCGGCCATCGAGCAGAAGATCCAGAATAATTATATGGGGGTTCTCGCTGGCAAGGACCGCCTGAGCCTCGACCGCGGTCGCTGCTTCGCACACAACAATGTCCTCTTGTTCCAGAAAAACACGCAGTATCCGCCGCATGTTCGCGTCCTGGTCAGCAATAAGCGCTTTTTTACCGGAAAGGTCCATATATAAAATAGTGATTAAAGGAAGACACCGTCGACCAGATAGCACCCGATAAGTATGAGCACTGACGAAGCCACCACTGACTTTTTCGTGGATTCACCCACGCCCACGGCCCCGCCGCTGGTAAAATATCCGTAATAGCACCCAATGGTCGCGATGATTCCGCCAAAGATAAAGGCCTTGAACATGCCGATAAAAACATCCTTGAGCGAGAAAAAGAGCTTTACTCCGCTGAAGAATATTTTGGAATCGAGATCAAAAAAACCCGCCGCAACGATGAGCGCTCCCATAATGCCGACAAACGAGGAAAAAATGACCAGTACCGGAAGCATGACCAGAGAGGCGACAAAGCGCGGCATAAAAAGGTATCTAAAAGGATTGAGCGACAGGCATTCCATGGCGTCGATCTGTTCGGTAACACGCATGGTGCCTATTTCAGCGGCCATGGCAGCCCCTACCCGGCCCGCCACCACCAGGGCGGTAAGTACCGGACCAAGCGATAACATGATCGATTTTCCCACAGCTGTACCCAGGTAGGTCAGGGGAATATAATCGGAAAACTGGTAGGCTGCCTGATAAGCGGTGACCGCGCCGGTGAAAATTGAGGTGAGAAAAACAAGCGGCAGAGAGGTGATGCCGATTTTGGCCATCTGCTCCACCGTGGCCCGCGAATCCTTGAAAAACTTCGGAATCTCCACTGTCATATTCCAAATAAAAATAATAACGTTGCCAATAAGCGAAAAAGCTGAAACAACACCCTCTCCTACCCATCCTGCAAGCTGGTCTAACCGGGTCGTTTCGCCGGCGGCATTGGGCCGGGCCTGCGCCTGTTCCATGGCTACCGGTTCTCCATTTCCTTGAGTTCTTGCAAAAATTCCTCTTTGCTTTTAAAATGGCGGTAGACTGACGCAAAGCGCACATAGGCCACTTCATCGAGTTTTTTCAATTCAGTCATGACCTTCTCGCCAACCACTTCGCTCTTCACCTCTGTCTGCGATAGGTTCTGGATTTCGTTCTCAATTTTATCGACAATGGAATCGATCTTTTTCATGGAAACCGGACGTTTTTTGCAGGCAGTGATGATGCCATTGCGCAATTTCTGACGGTCGTATTCCTCGACCCTGCTGTCCCGCTTAATCACCGAGAGGGCGACATTCTCAATATATTCGTAGGTAGTGTATCGTTTCTCGCATTTCAAGCATTCCCTGCGGCGTCTGATGGCGCGGCCTTCTTTGCTCGAACGGGAATCAATGACTTTGTCTTCTTCAAATCCGCAGAAAGGACACTTCATGATCTTCTCCTTTTGCCTTTGCTAATAAAAATAGCCTGTAAGAACAGGGCAAGTCAAAGAAAATCAAAACGTTAGAAATGAAGTAAAAATGAGACAACCGGCGCACCGCCGCGGTCAAAAGAGAAACGGGGATGAAATAATTCAGAGACGATCTGCGTCTCTTCAATATTCGATTTTTTCAAGAGGTAGCGCGCATGTATAAAACTAACAGCCCGTGACACCAGCGCTCCGGCGAGAAAATAGTAACCAATCACCTTTGCCTGGCTCGCGTTTTTCCACAGATCGTAATATTCCTGGTGCGCCTCTTCTGACTCCCACTGCCAGTAGAAGTCGATCTTTGACATGGATTCGTCTCTGCTCGGTTTGAATATTCGCTCATCGTAAATAAACGAGGAGTCGATATATAACGGCAATTCGAGCTCCCATTCATTGAGATCCCATGCCGTGCGCCTGCTCTCTCCATGGCGGCCGTCGCAGCCTGCGTACGCATAGAGATACGCCTTTAGGTCCTGCTGGGTAAGATAGCGCGAAAACAGCGCGCTCCCGAGTCCAATCCAGAAAAGACCGTCAAGGACCATGAGGGATTTGCCCAGCTTTTGGCTGCCTGCCGCATATTCTCCCCAGCCAGGAACAAGAACAGAAAGAAAAGCCGCGTTCAGATTGCGCGTGCGTTTGATCTCATCGCCGCTCTTGAATACCAGTGTTTCGTGCGCAACGCCCGGACTAACACTCGGGCCCTCTTCACTTTCTTCGTTCTCGGGTCTGTCAACCTCGTATTCAGACGCGGCCGCAGTGTCCACATAATTTGGCTGTGCAAGACATACCTGGGTACATACGATAGAGGCGATAAAAACAATCGGGATCACAGGTAATCCATTTACTTAAACCGGTAGCACACTGCAACGCCATTGGTGAAAAGCCGCGAAGAACCAACCTTTGCTGGCCGCAAATGCAGGCGCTGGAGCGCGGCAAGGTTGCTTCCTGTCAGGTTTTTATTAAAAGAGGTCGCGGCAAGGGCCGCGTCAACCGCGCTCACGATCCGGTTGATGAGCATGGCATACAGCGCGTATTTCGCGTTCGAAGCCATAAGATTCGCGTCATCGCGCATAGACATATACTTTACCTGATTTGCTGAATACCCGAAATACCGGGGCCGCTTTTTCTCCGCGTCATGATAATACATATAGACCAGCGTGGTATCATCACCCTCTATCCGTACGCCATCCATTGATTCAAGGGCGTATCCCCGATACCGTTCATCGATGCCCGTGCCCCAATTCTGGGCAATAATGTAAGCAAAGCTGTCTTTTACCATGTCAGGGCTCACGTCTTTCCAGCCTTGGACAAACATGTCGTATTTACCGATCATTTCATAATAATCGCTTGATTTATTCTTGTAATCCTCAATATACGCGCTATCGTGGGTAAAGGGATTGCTTGGCCAATGGATCAGGTCGCTGTTGGTCGAATCGATGATGAACTGATACCATGACCAAAACCGGTCGTGGCTGTAATTCCTATCGGCAAACGCCTCGTAGGCATCGGTCAGATTGACATATTCGCTGCGGAAATAAAAAATGGTCGCATAGCTCCCCAGTTCAACTAAAAAAGGCGCACCTATGCGATACCATGGGGCCTTTGCGTAAAACTCACCCAAACCCGGGATAATAAATGAAAGAAAAAAGGCCTTTTTCGGCGACTTGAGCACATTGACATCACCTTTGTATGTCTGAATGATATCAACCTCTTTTTCAAGGGTGACGCTCTTCTCCTCCTGCTCGTAGGAGCGCGTCTGCCGGCGTTTTGGCACCAAGGATGAGTCCGCTGCCGGAGGCGCGGCTTCCTGGACCACGGACGATTCGGCAAGCATTGGCTCGGGCGCTGGCATGGCGCTGTTGGTGTCGGGTTGTTGCGCTGATCCAAATGAAATAATCGCGCAAATAAAGGCGGTGAATACGATTTGTTTTATCATATGCGTCACTTCTTAAAAAAGGAAATGATTTGTTTTACCTGCAAAGTATGCAATGCCGCACGGACAATTGCTCCGGACGTACTCATCCGTTTCTGGTGCGTCCCGAGATATCCCAGACAGGGAACCCGGGTCATTCGGGTGATTTCTTGTACTATCATATCAAATACAACGCTTGTCACCGCGACCTTGTTAAAGACCACTCCAGCTATGGGAACCTTTCTATTCCTGAGCGCCTCGATGGTAAGGCAGGTGTGGTTGATGGTCCCCAATTGGGGAGATGCCACAACCACGGCAAAAAGTCCGGTTCTCTTGATCAGGTCAGCAACAGTGACCTTTTGAGTCAGCGGAACCAGCACGCCGCCAATACCTTCAACGAGCACATTAACGTGTTGCTGTCTCAAAATATACAAAGATGTATCAATAGTTTCAATCATAACAGGGCTCTTTTCAAGGGCAGACGCAATAGTGGGCGCTTGGGGGGCCTTGAGCCGCACAGGACAGACAAGCGCGTCTGGATCAGAGAGCGAAAAAAAACGTTTGTACTCTTCCAAGTCAGGACATGTTCTTCCTTTAACGCCTGTATGCACTGGTTTGCTCACGCCAAAATCGATTCCCTGCTTGCGCAGGAGAGCGCCGATTATTGCTGTGACACGCGTTTTGCCCACGCCAGTATGCGTTCCTGTGATAAAAAGTCCTTTAGCGCGCATGGGCCAATTCCTCACATAAGTGCGCAACATGTTCATCCGTGTGGTCTGACGAAAGCGCTATACGAAGTCGCGCGCTCCCTTTTTTTACCGCAGGATAGCGTATGGCAGGCACAAAAAGCCCTGCCGCAAGAAGCCGCGTACTTATATCCACAACTTTTTTCTCGTTGCCGATAATTACAGGAATTATCTGTGTTTCACTTTTTCCAAAGGCCTTGCCCTGGTTTTGGAGGGCTTCGCGTACCTGTTGTGAGTGCGCAACCAGCCGTAGGCGCTGTGTATCGGCCTGAGCGGCCAGGTCCAGCGCTTTGATGTTTGCCGCAAGCACTGCCGGCGGCAAACCAGTGGTAAAAATAAACCCGCGAGCTTTGTTGATGATATAATCGCGCATGACCGTACTGCAGGCAAGAAAGGCGCCCATGCTTCCCAATGCCTTTGAGAATGTTCCCATGACAAGGGGCACTCTTTGCGTAAGGCCAAGCGCGTTGACCATGCCCCTGCCCTCTTTGCCGAATACGCCGGTAGCATGCGCTTCATCGACCATCAGAAGCGCGTCATAGCGTTCGCACAGCGCGCAGATATCCTTGAGCGGTGCAATGTCTCCATCCATGCTGAAAACCGTATCCGTGACCACAAGGCACCGTTTGAAGCCATGCGCCTTTTTCAGCGCTTCTTCAAGCCGGTTCATATCGCAATGGGCATAGACCATCAGTTTTGCTCCCGAAAGTCTGGCGCCGTCGATTATGCTTGCATGGTTGAGTTTGTCCACGATAACACAATCACCCTGTTTTACCAGCGCAGGAATGACAGAAACATTGAGCGCGTAGCCGCTGGTAAAAACAAGCCCTGCCTCTGTCTCCTTGAAACGGGCAACAGAAGACTCAAGTTCCTGGTACAATTCATAATTTCCGGAAATAAGGCGCGACGCGCCAGCTCCTGTGCCATGGGTTTCAAGGGCTGTCCTGGAAGCTGCGATTATTTCTGAATGGTTGCGAAGGCCAAGGTAATCGTTGCTGGCAAAATCAATCGCCTCTATGCCATTGACCAGAAGTCTTCTTCCAGGCAGGAAACTCCCCTGACGGAGCGACCGGTAGAGGCCCAGCGCCTTTAATTCCTGAATTTCCTGAATAATGGATTCGATCATGGATAAAAAATATAGTCAATATGGCATGAAGCCAGTCAAACTTCTTCCACGTATACTGGCCGATTCATCGAGTTGCAGAGCATGAAAAACATATCGGGGTCTATAGGATTTCCCGTGCTAGATCGGATTGTGCAGCTGGCAGCATACGCGCAAAATTTGTGGTTGCCATTCCTTCCTGTTTGTGGTGGTTTTTTCAGTAGGTGCGACCCAAATCATTGATTTCCTTTTTGTTATGGATAAAATGCATTTTTACACCGGAAGAATCAAGAATTACGGCTCCCAGCCAAACCCGGCAAGCCTAAATACATTTTGACTTTCTGACTTTCCAGAACTATATTATTATTATACTCCCATGAACTATTCCAAGCATATTTTATACATTTTTATGCTTTGCATCCCATGCATTGCCCAGACAATATCGGATAATGATTGGATCATTCATACAAATGGAAACAGTGTCAGGGCCTTTGAAGAAGACGGCAATTACATGTGGATCGGAACTAACGACGGCCTGGTTAAACACAACATGCGCACCGGAAAACAGCAACATTTTACAAGGTATAATTCTCCATTACCATCGAACCATATCTTTTGTTTGGAAAAGGACAAATCCGGCAATATATGGGCAGGCACCGGAAAAGGCCTGGTAAAATTCGACGGGCAAAATTGGATCGTATATACATCCGCCAATTCAGGCTTGGTGGATGGCGCATTATGTGAGCACATCCTTGCGGACCGGAACAACGTCATTTGGATATGCCAGTCCTTGGAAGGAGTTGTCAGTTTCGACGGAAAAACCTGGAAATGGTACAATTATAAGAATATCGGCATTACAAGCGACAACTTTTTCTCAATGGCCATTGACAGCCTCAACCGGAAGTGGTTTGGTTCGTGGTACAGTCTTCTCTGCTACAATGATACTGTATGGACCGAATATAGCCAGGAACACGGTATTCCGGTCCAATACAACACGGGCATAGCTGTTGATAAAGACAATCTCCTTTGGGTCACATCATTTCCGACTGGGATGGATTACAACTCCACGGGTGGAGGTTTGGGTACATTCGACGGTTCAGTCTGGCAGGAGATTAATTCACGCTATTATTACTGCGATGTGGTCGTTGATTCCAAAGGAAACAAATGGATCAATTCGGGCGATCTTCTTCTGTATAATAACCAGGGTCTAACCATCTTCGATTCCACCAATTCGATCAATTTTGATGGCAATTTAGACTATTTATTCCTCGGCAGCAAAAACAGGCTTTTCATGGGCACTGACTCTGGTTTTTTGGTACTAGGCCAACATGGCAGAACTAGGTATACAACTACACAGTCCGGAATCCCGTACAACACGATTCTCTCTATAGCCATCGATTCGTTTGACAACGCATGGATTCTGTTTGAAAATAAATCCCATAACTATCTGTATATGTATAACGGCTATTCCTGGACCGCTCAGGCTGAAGATCTTTTAAACTGGAATACCAGGCCCCACACGGTTGTCGTGGCGCCTGATTCTCATGTCTGGATGCTTTGCGATTCCTTTGCCGCCGAATACGATAACTCCGCATGGCGGCAAATATACTGCCGCCCGTCCCCCGATACCCATCTTGCCTTCAGGTCTGTTACCTTTGATACCGGAGGAGTTTATTGGTTTGGCACATCAAACGGTTTCTGCAAATACAATGGATACTGGTCGCACTATCGCCTTCCAGGATTCGCATCCCCGGTAAACACCATGATATTTGATCCCAAAGACCACGGATTGTGGATCGGCAGCGATTACTATGGTCTCTACCATAGTAACGATACCGGCATCGTACACTGCTACAATCCTGATATGATCGAGGATATCAGGGACATCCTTATAGATAGCTCCGGGACCAAATGGATAAGCTCAACAGGGAGAAAATCCCATGGAATCGGAAAATATGAGCAATCTGGTTCTTCGGTAGTATTTTCCCCAGGGTCTTCAGGCATGCCTGACTACACGGCAACATCAATGGTATTTGATGAACAGCACCAGCTTTGGTTTGGGACTAAAACCAAAGGACTCTGCATGTATGACGGGACATCATGGACCAGTCTCAACGATACAAATTCCTGGCTTCCAAGCTCACGGATGAATGATATCGTAATAGACCGTCATGGCAACAAATGGCTTGGAACCTCGAATGGACTTGCAATCATCCGCGCCGCTGACAGCAACCTTGCGGTTGAAACAGCGATAGCCCCTGCCACCCCTGAGCTTGTTGTATATCCGAATCCATTTAACCCAATAGTAACTATCAAATACTCCATTAAGCCAAAGGAACAGGCAACCCTCGAAATTCTGGATACACACGGCCGGACGGTGAAACACCTGAAGCTTTCAAAAACTGGTGATTCCCAGAATTCAGTGCAATGGGACGGGAGAGACAATAACTGCAATATAGTATCAAACGGTGTTTATTTCATTCGCCTAAAATCCTTGGATCGCGTATCAACCAGCAAAGCCATCCTTCTGCGATAGAACTCCCTGCGCGAGATAAGATGCCTTTTAGTATTTCTCCACGCACACAGCGCCCACATGGCCGCCAAAACCAAAGTTCAATGACAGGATCTGGTTTAATGCAATGTTCCCTGAAAAAACATTCAGTGCGCATGCAGGATCAGGCGTTCCATTGCCTAGCGTGGGCGGCAATGCATTGTGCTGGAGCGCAAGCAGGCACACAGCCATTTCAACAGCAGCTGAAGCGCCCAATACATGACCGATCGAGGGTTTGACGCCAAAACAGGGGACCTCCCTTCCCCGCTTGCCAAATGCAGCCAGGATGCCGTTTGTTTCGCACACATCATTGTTTCTTGTGCCAGTGCCATGCACACAAATAGCGTCTATATCGCTTGCCGCAAGTCCGGTTTTTTCAAACAACTGAAGGATGGCGCGGGTAATGGCCGCGCCTGTGGGATCAAAACGCACCGCATGCTCATTGTCTGAAACCGTGGCAATGCCCGCGATTTTTCCCCATATTCTGGCATTGCGCTGAAGCGCCGCCTCTTTTGTTTCAATGGCAAAAACAGCCGCACCTTCGGCTGGCGCAAAACCATCGCGTTCCCTGGTAAAAGGCCGCGGAGGGCATTTTGCCAGCACACCCATATTGCTGAATCCCGAAAGCACCAGGTCTGTAAGCGCGGACTCGGACGCACCAACAAGCGCACGTTGACATTCACCCGCCTGTATAGACCTCATGGCCGATTGCAACGCAAAGATCCCCGTGGCGCAGGCTGCCACAACATTGAAAACAGGACCAGTAATGTCCAAGTCGCGGGCAATGGCGCGGCCAGCAGCGTCAGCTGGAACATTCTCTATAAAACCCGCTCCACTCGGTATGCCCACGGAATTCATGCCCCCTTTGGTTGAACTGATAAAAATCCCGGTTTCCGCATCCAAGGCAAAACCCTTGCCCGCGTTTTCCAATGCCAAACCAGTACAGGCAAGCGCCAATTCAATGGAGCGGTCATAGGTGCTGGGCAATGGCAGATTCACCGGCGCAGTATATGGCGCTGTCCGCGATTCGCGCCACTTGACGCCGCTTTTGCCTGCCATAAGATTGCGCCAGAGCAGGTCTGGGTCATGCGCCAGGGAGGTTATGGTTCCAAAACCGCTTATTACAAATGCCATCCGTTATATACCCTTGAATCAAAGTCGTAGATTGCTCCGGTACTCCATTCTGACTGAGCAAGCATAAGAATAAACCGCGCTGCAGCGTGAACATCAGAAACAGAACCAAAAAGCGATTCACCCTTCTGCCTCGCAATGGCCTTTTCAGTCACCATGCCAGTGATTATAAAGCCAGGGTTGACGCCATATATTCGGACATTGTCCTGCGCAAGTTCGGCCGCAATTGTCTGAGTATATCCAATGAGCATTCCCTTGGAAACACCATAGGCGCACAGGCCATGCCTACCTTCGTAGCCCACCCGCGAAACAATATTGATAACCACGCCTCCTTGCAACAACGGTCGCAACCCTTCGATAAGCAACCGAGCAGCGGAAAAATTCACCTGCATGGTGGCGTCAAAATCCTGTTCTGAAAAATCCTGGACGCGGCCCGCGGGCGATATTCCCGCATTGTTGACAAGTATATCTATTTTATCGCCTTTGGACCTTAGGCGTGCGGCCATAGCGTCTATTTCACGAGAATTCGACAGATCAAGAGGCAGACAGGCAACACCCGGGGCCGAGGTATTTCTGCGCGACAACGAAGTGACCTGATATCCGGCTGATCCAATGACTTCAGCGCACGCATAACCAAGGCCCGATGACCCGCCGGTCACAATGGCCCGCTTCATCCCGAATAGGCCCTGATCCGGTAATAGATGAACCCCAGGTGCCGGAAAAAACAAATTTTTGCCCACATGAGCGCGCGAATTGGATGTTTGAAAAACATGCCCGGATTTTTTAGAACATTGTGGAAAAAATAGTTTCTGGAAAGCCGCGCAATTGTTGCCAAGGCATTTGGCTCGAATTTTACCATCCGGTATGCTTCGGGATGGTTTTTGTTAAGCAGATATTCGGCTGATATGGTTTGACGGGCAAAGGCGAATGAGGATAAAAGCGTTTTGAAAAAAGGCCGTGGATACACAGGATGAAAAACAACCATCCCAGGCACATACGTTACAGGAGCGCGCTTTTTTAGCCTGAGGAAAAAATCAAAATCCTCGTTCATGGGATACTTGAAGAAAACGTCAAAACCCCCTGTTTTTTCAAAGGTCTCCTTGGTAATGGCAAAGTTACAGCTCAGATATCCGCCTGGGCCCTGGTGCAAAACAGTATGAGACAGAGGCACTGGCTCTCCCTTACTTACCACGTCGCCTTCAATAGCCCCATGAAGCCCCCCTTCCTGATAGGCCAGATATATGATTTTAAGCCAGTCGCGGTCAGGATACACATCATCGTCGAGAAAGGCAAGCACTGGAGTTTGCGCGGCCGCAGCGCCTGCATTGCGGGCGCCAGCAGGCCCTGCGTGAGGAATGGTGATACAGGCAATCCCAAGGTCTTTGAGAACACGCTCAGTATTGTCCATTGACCCATCGTTCACAAACAATAGATCGACATGCACCTGATCGATCGATTGCCGTCGCAAAGAATCGACCAGCCTTTCGAGAAGAGAGGCGCGATTGTAGGTGGGAACAATAACGGTAATGGTTTTTGGCATGCCCGCTGCCGGCTACTTTAACCCCAGCACGTCCTGCATATCGAACAGGCCGCTCTTTTTTTCGCACAGAAATTCAGCGGCCCGCACTGCGCCCTGGGCAAGCACATCGCGGGTGACCACAGAATGGGATATCTCGATTTTTTCCCCAGATCCGGCAAACATGACCGTATGCTCTCCGATAATATCGCCTCCGCGTATGGCATGAATGCCGATTTCGTTCTGTTTGCGCGCTCCCACATTCCCCTGCCTTCCATACACCGCATGGTCCTTCAGGCTGATCTTGAGACCCGCGGCTGCTGCCTCTGCCAGGCCAAGGGCCGTACCGCTGGGAGCGTCCTTTTTTTTATTGTGGTGCGCTTCAATGACTTCAATATCGAAAGAGCTGCCAACAACACTGGCCACGCGTTTTACCACATTGAGCAGAACATTGATGCCCACGCCAAAATTGGGGGCAAATACAATGGCAATGTCGCGGGCAGCCTGGGAAATGGCCTGCTTCTGGGCTTCGGAAAAGCCCGTGGTGCCAATGACCATGTTAATCCCCTGCTTCCGGGCAAAGGCCACATTCGCTTCAGTAGCGTCAGCAGCAGTGAAATCAATGATAGCGCCGCATCCAGTAGCAACATTCACTGAATCGCCTATGGTAATCTTCTTCTCCTCAATACCAGCCACAAAACCAATATCTTTTCCAACAGCCCCATGGCCTTTTTTCTCGAACCCCGCGCCAAGACCCACGATGGCGCTTTGGTCCACGGCGCATACAATGCGCTGCCCCATTCGGCCAGCACAGCCGGCAACAGCGACCTTGACCATATAATTACCCCTTCATCTTTAAACCAAAGCCCTTGAGCGCAGCAACAAGCTTTGTCCTCGCTTCGCGTCCAATGGGCGTAAGCGGCAGGCGCGCAGCGCCAACCTTCCATCCAAGCATGTTCATGGCCTCGCGCACGGGAATGGGGTTGGTCTCGACAAACATGGCCTGGCACACAGGAAAAAGCCGCTGGTGCATGGCAATGGCCTTCTTCATGTTTCCCTTGAAAAAGGCGTCGACCAGGATCTTGAGCTCGGTTGGAATAAAATTAGCTATAACGGAAATGACGCCCTTGCCTCCCACGGCAAGCAGGGGCAGTGTGAGACTGTCGTCTCCGGACAAAAAGTTGATGCTCTTTGCACAGGTGCGGATTTGGTCTGACATCTGGTTGAGATCACCCGACGCTTCCTTGCATCCCACTATGTTCCTGACACTGCTGAGCCGTTGCATGGTGGAAGTGGCAATATTGACCCCGCACCTTCCGGGAATATTGTAGACCACCACCGGAATATTGCACACCGTGGCAATGGTCTTGAAATGCTGATACAACCCCTCCTGCGTTGGCTTGTTGTAGTATGGGCTGACAATAAGGACCGCGTCAGCGCCCACTTTGCGCGCAAAAAGGGTGGCTTCGATGGCCTCAGCCGTGTTATTGGACCCTGTGCCGGGAATGACTTTCACACGCCTGCGCGCTGCCTTGACGACAATCTCTATGACCCGCTTGTGCTCGTCCCAGGTAAGCGTGGGCGATTCGCCCGTTGTGCCGCATGGCACAAGGCCCGCGGTCCCCTTTTCAATCTGAAATTCCACCATTTCACGCAGCTTGTCTTCGTTTATCTCGTCCTTGTCCGTAAACGGTGTGAGCAAGGCGGTGTACGTACCCTTAAGTTCCATATATGACTCCTTCATGTGTTTTTTCCATTAGTTCTGAACAGAGTGATGACACGAGACCGGCTTCAAAAACAGGCAGCGCCTCTCCCGCCTTTTCACACGATTTTTTCATGAGTTCGCGGGCAAGCTCGCACGCGTACTCGATTGAGCCGGTGCTGATAAGGGCGGCAACGATTCCCGTGTGCGCCCCGCTTTCCGCGAGCAATTGTAACTCCTTGAGCGACCCTCCAGCGCGGAGGTGGTGGATGACCGGAATAGTCATAAGACCATTATAAATGTCCTGGTGCGGCTCTTTCCCTGTCCGGTCAACAGAGGCAGTGAGATCGAGAATGTCGTCGAGTATCTGAAATGCCGTACCAAATACCTGTCCGCATTCCAGAGCGCAAGCAACACCCTTTTCCGGAGAACCGGACAGGCGGGCGCCGGTTGTAGTAGCAAGGGAAAAGAGCGACCCGGTCTTTTTTCCGGCAACCAAAAGATACTCTTCTTCTGTGCATTGGGGCCGGGAGCCGTTGAGCAGCTGGTCAATTTCACCTTCGACCATGGCGCTGGTCATGGTGAAAAAATCAGAAGCAATGGCCGGGACTGCACGGCCGTTGATACCGGACAGCACCCGCATGCAGATGAAATCGCCTGCCAAAACGGCCATCTTCCGTCCCTGGGCGCGATGCATGGCCGGCCGCTGTCTGCGCAGCTGCGCATTGTCGATGATATCGTCGTGGACAAGGCTTGCCAGATGCAGAAGTTCGATCCCGGCTGCATAGAACGGCGCCTCGGAATGGACCATGCTCTGTCTTCGTGAGAAGATGATGAGCAGGAGGCCGCGAAGGTTTTTGCCCCCGGACATGAGCGCGCCCGCCATCACAGGGGAAAGCCCTGTCACGGTGCTGCGCACAAGCGCGTCAGCTTGGCTGCGCATGCGCGCCAGTTCCTCATGGAACAAATCGTTCATTTCCGATAAAAACATTGTGCAATAAAATACATAGTTTCCTTCTCTCAGGACAACTTAGTATTTTAACCTCCCATGCAGGAGTATGTCAGGTTCTTGTTTTCCTGCGCGCCCGAGGAGATGGAAATTCTTTCGGCCGCGCTTTTTTCCCTTGATTGCGCGGGTATTACCGAGACCGCGCTTGGCGCATACGAGGCCTTTTTTGCGCATGAGGAACTGACCATAGCCGCGGTCAGGGAGTTCCTACACGAACGCGCCGTACGCTACACCGCCGAACCCGTGGAAAACAGGGACTGGAACGCTGAATGGAAAAAAAGCTTTGCCCCCTTCTATTTCACAATTGAAACCGTTGTGCGGCCTGGATGGACGCCCAACACCCTTTCGTGCAAACGCGAAATAATCATTGAACCCAAAATGACCTTTGGCACTGGTACGCACGAATCCACGCAGATTTGCGGGGCACTCCTCGAACGGCACGCACATGGGGCGCGCAGTCTCCTCGACATAGGCACGGGCACGGGCATTCTCCCCATCCTTGCGCACAAACTGGGCATGCGCGATATTACCGCGTTTGACACCGACCCGTTGAGCGCGGACAATGCTCCTGAAAACTTTCAACTAAACCATTGCGCTGATATCAAACTTTTCATTGGCGACATTGATGCGCTACGCGCGGGTTTTTTCGCGGACTTGGTTTCAATAAACATTATTTTTTCAGTGACCGCGCCCCTGCTGCCGCTTTTAAAAACCATGGCAACACAGGGCATTATCTTTTCAGGCATCCTTGCCGAGGAACGGGAAACGTTCGTTGCGCTCCTTGAGAAACAGGGGATGAAACTCAAAGAAGAAATTACTCTGCACGAATGGTTCGGAGGCATTGCGGTGCACGCATGATGGAAAAAAATGTCTTTATAGCCGCCCTTGCCAGTCTCTTCTTCTGCACTGGCCCTGCCAACGCCCAATCCCTGCAGGACAACTATCCGTGGGGCCACCAGGTACTCCACCTCTTCTGTACGCTCTGGCAGGCAGGGCCGTTTGACCGCGATCTCACGCTTTCCGCTGGCGCCAGCTACAGGACAGACCCAAACCTGCCGCTGAACAATGAAAAAAGGTCTCTGGTACAGATGCCAATGACCTTTGCTAAGAATTTTGGGACGCATGTCTCTTTTTTTACAGCATGGGAAGCGCTCTATCATGTTGAACCCGGAAGCAATGGCCAATTTGACCCAGGTGATATTCGCATAGCAACACTGCTGCACGTAATGCAAAAGCCGGCCCTTTCATTGCGATTCACAACGAAACTGCCCAATGCGCCAAATACCTGGGAATTCGTCGAGACAAGACATCATGGCGGACTCAGCGGCGCGGGAACAGACATGACTGATTTTGAACTGGCAGCCCTTGCCTCGCACGCTATTGGTGCGTATCACGTGCATGTAAATACCGGCTTTCTAATCATCGGAGATCCCACTGGATTGTCGCGGCAGCTTGATGTGTTTACCTTTGCAGCAGGAATTGGCAGGAAGTACGGGCCAATAAAAATTCTGGTTGAAGCGGACGGGTCTCATGGTCCAAGAAATTTTGACGACTTTGGCATGGTAAAAACCACGCTTTCGCTCCCTGAACAGGATCATTCCTTTAATGTGTTTTTTGGCAAGGGGCTAACGGAAAGCACGGATGCGTGGACAACAGGATTTGTCTATGCGCTTTCCTGGTGACCGCTGTTTCTGATCATTCCATGCTTGCATTGCTCTGGAAAAAAAAACTACTTTTTATACCCACTTGAAGAATGCCGCAGTGGTGGAATTGGCAGACACACTACTTTGAGGTGGTAGCGGGGTCACTCCCGTGGGGGTTCAAGTCCCTCCTGCGGCATTTTATTTTCCCCGTAAAAACCATTGTATAGTATTGGAAAAAACTATATTATAAATAACACTTCCATGCAAAAAAATCACGCTAAAAACCAACGGTGGGTCGTTTTTTCCCTTCAGAAAAACCTTTTCGCCCTGCCGGCCCATTCTGTCCAAACCATGGTGGAAATGCCCATGGTTACCCAGCTGCCTCACATGCCATCGTATGGACGGGGAGCGATAAATCTCCGGGGCCAGATTATTCCGGTCCTCGATCTTCGACTCAGGCTGGGTTTGCCCACCCTGGCAGATGAAATGAACGGCCTTCTTGCCCAGCGCGAGCAGGACCATAGAAACTGGCTGAGCGCGCTTGAACAATCGGCAAGAGATGGCACCGAATTCAAGCTGACAACTGACCCGCACAAATGCGCCTTTGGTAAATGGTACGATACCTATACCCACGAAAACCTGGTCATTGCGTCCCTTTTGCTGAAATTCGACAAGCCCCATAAAGCGATCCATGCTGTTGCCGAGAAGGTCAAACATTTGGAGCATAGCGGGGATACAGCAGGGGCGCAAGCGCTCATCAGCGCCACCAAAAACCGGGAGCTGTCTGAATTAATCGCTCTCTTCGCTGAGTTGAAAAAATGCTTTGCCGAGGAAAAGCGTGAGATCGCCATTGTTGTCACAGGTTCTGAAAAACTGTATGCCCTTGCCGTGGATTCGATAGAATCCGTTGGCCAGCTTGCCGAGGAAAGCACGCAGGATATTGAGCAAATAGCGATTGAATTGCGCGAAAAAGAATTGGTTACCAGCATTGCCAAACATGAAAAATCAGAAAAACTGATACTAGTTCTTGAGCCTGTAAAAATTTTCAAAAACACGTATTAGACCTTGCAGACGGAACTATGCCAGTAAAATAACTTTAATAGATATTGTTAACTGCTTTAAAATCAGTGATATCAATAACAAATACAGGGCATTTTACAAGCGCATCCATTCCCGCACTTCGTGCGGCAAGTATGGCCTTTATATTCTCAAGGCACTGCCGGGTCTGCGCCTGAATATCGCCGCCAACAAGGGAGCCGTCGGGTAATATCGGGATTTGACCTGAGGTAAAAATAAAATTTCCCGCAGCAATTCCCTGCGAATAGGGGCCAATGGTTTTGGCGGTCTTATCAGACTCAATAGCTTCTTTTTGACGCACTCATCTACTCCTCCCTTTAGGCGTGTCCCACCACATAATCAATTCTTTCTGGTGGCGCGTATCGCTGAGCTTATAAGAGACCTCAACTTTTTCTTTTGTAAAAGGGTCTTCACCGGTATAATACATGGAAGCCGAAACAGTCATAGGAAATGGTATGAATTCCTGGACCTGCCGTACACGCAGATTGTTTCGCTTCAAATAATCCCTCAACTCTCCTGCCTCGGCCTGGGTACTTCCGGGATGGCCGGCAATAAGATATGGTGACAGATACTGTTTTTTGCCAGCACGCTTGCTTGCTTTGGCAAAGAGTTCGTCAAATTCCTTCCATCCTGTGTTCTCGGGCTTACCCATATTTCTAAGTGTCTTGGGGGAAACGTGTTCAGGAGCAACAGATAAATGCCCGCCCACAGCGCAACGCGCAAGAACGTCGATTATGCCGGGCCACAGCAGGGCAAGGTCCATTCGTATGCCCGAATTAATTGCAAGGTGTTTCACCTGTTTCAAGGCCCCTACCCGGCGAATTAATTCCGCAAAATCTGATTGTAAGGTACAAAGAAATTTGCATGGCCGTGGCGAAAGGCAGCTCCTCCGCTTGCACGCTGGGTCAGCGTCACTCCGCTTGCAGTACAGTCCGTACATATTGGCCGTAGGTCCTCCGAGGTCTGAAACAACGCCTTTCCAACCCGTACTCGCTGCGCGGCGGGTTATTTCCATCTCCACAGATTGGAATGAACGGCTTTGAATCGCTTTTCCCTGGTGGACCCCGAGTCCGCAAAAGTTACAGCCTCCCAGGCATCCCCGGACAACAGTGACCGAATCTTTAATTTGTTCACATGCCGGTATTATGTCTTTATAGGAAGGATGCGGTTTGAATAAAAAAGGCAAGCCATATATGCCGTCAAATTCTTTCTGCAATAACGGAGGCGGAGCAGGATTGATCAGCACTGCGCAGGTACCCGATTGCTGGAGCATTCTGGCGGAGATGTTCTCGTAAAAAATCCTGGTCATTTCGGAAAACACCTGTTTTGATTGTTTCACTTCTTCATAGGAAGGCAGACGAACAATGTTTTTTTCCGTAGAAGTCACAGCGCTCAGTTCGTTTTTTCCAAGCCGTATGACCGTGCCGGGAATATCGGTCATAGCGCCAATCATTTTGCCGGCCTTTAGCCCGGCAACAATGGCACCAAGGGGTTTTTCCGCCATGCCGTAGACAAGCATATCGGCCTTGGCGTCTAAAAGAACAGGCTGTCTTATCGAATCAGACCAGTAATCATAGTGCACAATCCGTCGCAAAGAGGCCTCAACACCGCCAATAATAATGGGAACATTTTTATATACGCGTTTTAATCCATTGCAATAGGCGATGATCGCCCGTTCAGGACGCGATCCGGCTTTGCCTCCAGGCAGATAGGGATCGTCGCTTCTTTTTTTCTTCTGCGCAGTAAACAGCGACACCATTGAATCCACGTTTCCCGAGGTAACTCCAAAAAAATACCGCGGCGCGCCCAGTTTTGTAAAAGCACCCGGATCTTTAACATCAGGCATTGCGATAATCCCCACGATCAGACCGAGTGACTGCAGATACCGGCCTACCAGGCCCGCGCCAAAAGCGGGATGATCGACATAGGCGTCTCCGGTCACAAGAAGGACGTCGAGTTGGTCGATTGAAAGCGCACGCATTTCTTCACGCGTTGTTGGAAGAAACACAGCCGTCTCCATTGATTGCGTATCGCCTGACAGGTCAGTTTTTTTTACGGATCGCATAGCTCTCCTAGTCAAGAAAATAACCCTTCAAGAGCATTAAAACAAGGAAATAAGAGACCGTTTTCGTTGGACCGGGTGGTTTTTTAAACCATCGGTCTCGAAATTTATTATAGGGGCGGGTTGATGTCTCGCACCATGGATGCCGGTTTTCTTCGTAGGGGCGGGTTTCGTTGGATCGGATGGGGTTTTTAAACATCGATTTTGGGGGTTGGCGTAGGGGCGGGTTTGAAACCCGCCCCTACATACCATAACAACAACCTCGCACCGACATTATATATTTCACCCGCCCCTGCAATATCATACCACCGGTCCGACAACATACACCCCTCCGGCCCGACAACGTACATCCCTCCGGCCTTGGGGATTATTCTTTCCGTTCTAGATTATTTCTGTCATATTCCCATTGCTGGGCATTCTCAAGAATATATTTCCGAATACGCTGTAGATCGACATCATTCCGAATAATGTGTTCGAAATATCCCCTCTGCCAAAAGGCATTACCATAAAGATTACGTGGCTCATTAATACGCCTGGCTGAAAACGTCTTCAATGCCCTGATTATTTCCGGGAATCCATGCCGTTCCGGAGGGGTGGTTTTGTTTTCCTTCGTACCAGGAGAGGTTTCTTCATGGTCAATTTCGGTTTCCGTTGTTTCTGTAGAGGTGGTTGAAATTTCTGCACGGCCAATTTTGGTTTTTGTAGGGGCGGGTTTCAAACCCGCCCCTACAACACGCATCTCACCCGCCCCTACATCATGCATCCCCCGCGCCCCCATAACAGGTATCCTGCCCCTCCCTGCATTCTTCATATTATTTGATAATATCACCACACCATGCACGTGGTTTGGGAGAATTGAAAACGCATCCAGGCAAACGTACGGATAGTGATTCGGCAGATCGTACCAACATGCATTAACAATAGCGCCTTTGTTATTTAAATGTATGGCCCCGTTCTCAATGTGGCCAAGTTGTTTGACCCTGCCAAGAGTACATATCGTGAAATAATATGCCCCTGGCCGGGAATAATCATATCCCTTTAACCGGATAGATTGCCGGTGAAACAGGCCAGGGATAAATTTCCTGATATGCTCGTGATATTGGTGCCAAACCATAAGGGTTCAAAAATACATTTGACACCGTGAAAAGGGCAAATACCATGCACGAAAAGACAATGTCGATTTTCTTCGAAGGGGCAGGTTTCGTTGAACCGGATGGGATTTTTAAACATCGGTTTTGGGGGTTGGCGTAGGGGCGGGTTTGAAACCCGCCCCTACATACCATAACAACAACCTCGCCCCTACATCCGGGTAATCGACCTGGAATTGAGTATAAAAAACAACGACACCACCTCAGACAAAAACATAGCCCAGGAAGTGTTTGCTAAAGACAGCGAACTCCTCGAAGCACTCACCCCAAGCAATTACGCACAGCTCAAACCATGGGTTGCCGAACCGGAAATTCTCTTTCCCAAACCATCGCTTGTGCCCGGCAGCGTCCCCAACGCCATAGCATTCCTCCGGAAGTACGCTGAGAAGTAAAACCAATAAAATTTGATTATAACTCGAAGAAAAGCTATATTATGACTATGGTCATATGACTATAGTCATACGGAGGATACCATGATAGTAGCCGCAGGAAAATTTAAATCACACTGCTTGAGGTATATTGATGAGATCAATGAAACTCATGAAGAATTGATAATTACAAAACGTGGCATCCCAACAGCCAAGCTGGTACCCGTCAGTCAAAAGCCTGCTGAGCTTTTCGGCATGATGAAAGGAACAGCGGAAATAACGGGTGACATTATATCTCCTGTTGCCGAAGCATGGGATGCGGCACATGAATAAAGACCATTGTGTCATTCTGGACACACATACCTGGTTATGGTATGTGCTGGGAGATGATAATTTAAACAAAAAACATCAGGCTTTGATTACAGATGCGGCAAAGCATTCCTCGCTCTATCTGTCTTCCATTTCACTCTGGGAAGTGGCCATGCTCGAGGCAAAAAACCGGATTGTACTATCAAAGGACTGTCACACGTGGATAAAAGAGGCCGTCACTATACCCGGCCTCTCTCTCGCACCTATTTCGATCGAGATTGCGGTGGACAGCACCCGACTTCCAGAGAATTTTCATGGAGATCCTGCTGATAGAATTATTGTCGCGACCGCCAGACAAAAGAACGCTATACTGATCACCAAAGACGCTAAAATAATGGAATATGCCAAAGCTGGACATTTGAGATGCGTTGAAGCCTGACCCCCTTCCGCAATAAAATCTATTTCTTCCCACAGCAAGGCTTATGTATTTTTCCCACCATGCATCCCTGCCTTCGCACAACCTTCACGGTCTGTGTTCTCGCACTTGGCATGCTGGTTTTTCCCTCGTGTAAAAAAAATGACAAAAGCGGTCTAATCATCGTCTCCCCGCACCCGCCCGAGATCCGCGAGGAATTCGGCAACGGCTTTGAACAATGGTACGCCCGCACAACCGGGAAATCCGTTTCAGTCACCTGGCTCGATGTGGGCGGCACTGGCGAAGCCATTGAATACGTAAAATCGCGCAATACAGGACCCAACCCATCGGGCGGGGTCGATATTTTCTTTGGCGGCGGCGTGGTGCCGTTTCTGAAACTGCAGGGTCTGGGTCTTCTCGCCCCGTGCAGCGTACCAGACTCGATCCTTGCCCGCATACCAATGTCGCTGAACAATGTACAGATCAGGGACACCAGCGGTCTCTGGTTTGGAGCAGCACTCTCGGGATTTGGCATTATTTATAACAAAAAAATCATTAAAAACAACCACATGCCCCTGCCAAATTCCTGGGCCGACCTTGCACGGCCCGAATTCACCGGCTGGGTGGCATCTGGCGATCCCCGGTACAGCGGTACCATCCACATGATGTATGAAATCATTCTCCAGGCATTTGGCTGGGAAAAAGGCTGGGACATTCTTCTGCGCATGGGGGCAAACATCCAGACCTTTACCAAGGGTGCAAGCCAGGCGGCAAAAGACGTTTCCATGGGACAAGCCGCATTGGGTCTTTCGGTAGATTTCTACGCATACGCGGAAATTGACCGGTATGGCGCAGGCCGGCTGGGTTTTATTCTTCCGGGAAAAGAAACCGTGGTAACACCCGACGGTATTGGCGTGCTGAAAAACTGCGCCAATCCCGCATACGCCAACGCCTTTGTCACCTATGTGCTTTCCGAGGGACAAAAGCTCTGGCTGTACAAAAAAGGCGTTGATGGCGGGCCAGTCAATGCCGCACTGTGCAGGCTGCCGGTCGATTCCGCGCTCTACAATATCCACAAGGAAAAACACGCCGTAATGATCAACCCCTTTACTATGCCGGCCGCGCTTGTCTACGACGGCGCGCTCACAGGCAAACGATGGGATATTTTAGGCGACCTTATAGCAGCACGCATCATATATCCCCATGCTGCGCTGAAAAAAGCAGTCTGCTTTACCATGGATATCAGCGAAGAGGAAATACTGGATCTTGCGACAACCTGGAACAAGCCTGAACACGCGGAAAAAAAGATACGGCAGATGAACCAGTGGACCACAGAAGCACAACGGTCGTATGACCTACCCTGCACTGTGAAGGGAGAACAATGAGCGCTATTGAAATATCAGGTATTTCAAAGAAATTCGGCGACACAATCGCCCTGGACAGTGTTTCGCTTAATATTGGACAGGGTGAACTCTTTTTTCTTTTAGGACCCTCGGGCTGTGGAAAAACAACGCTGCTCAGGATACTCGCTGGGCTCTACCAGGCTGACACTGGTTCAATTATGGTAAATGGCAGCGACCTGTTGAAAAAACCCGTTGAGGAACGAAACATAGGCATGGTCTTTCAGAACTACTCGCTCTGGCCGCACATGACTGTTAAGGAGAATATCGCCTATGGCCTGAAACTACGGAACAAAGACAAAGAGGCTGTGCGCGTCAAGACCCAGGAGGCCCTGGCCATGGTTGCCATGGACAAATACGCCGCACGCATGCCCTCGACCCTATCGGGCGGCCAGCAGCAACGCGTTGCACTGGCGCGCGCCCTTGCCTACGATGCTGACATTATTCTCCTCGACGAGCCGCTTTCAAACCTTGACGCAAAGCTGCGCAAAGAGATGCGGTCCGAGATACAGCGGTTGCACGCTGCCACAAAAAAAACCATGATCTATGTGACGCACGACCAGGAAGAGGCAGTGGCCCTGGCAAGCCGCATGGCACTGCTGAACGAAGGCAAAGTGGTCCAGATTGGCACGCCCGAAGAACTCTACTCAAAACCAATCAATGCCTTTGCCGCAAGCTTTTTTGCAAACACCACGGTACTCAAGGGAAAGATTTCTAACATAACCGGGAAAACCGCGACAATTACCCTGAACACCAGCGGCTTTTCCACGGAAATTCCCGAAAATTCACCATTGCGGCAAGGCGCACACATTACTGCAATGGTCCACCTGCTGGAGAATGGTGCATGAAACGCACGCCCAGCCTGCTCTTTTACGGGACCATTGGTCTCTTTATGGCAGCCTTTCTGGCATATCCCCTGTGGGGTGTGTTTGAACGCGCCTTTTTCTTTACCGGCTCATTTTCACCCGGACTCTTTCTTGCCACGCTTTCAGGCAGCCATACTCAGCAGATACTAATAAACAGTTGTGTATTGGGTTTCGCCGCAGTGCTTCTAAGCGCATGCATTGCAGTGCCCCTCGCCTTTTTTATAGCCCGGTACGACTTCACGTTGAAAAGAGTGGTTTCAGGCTTGGTGCTGGTGCCCATGATCCTTCCGCCCTTTGTAGGCGCCATTGGCATTCAGAGGATTTTTGCCCGCCATGGTCTTGTCAATATGGTTTTTGACATTGCGCCTTTTGACTGGTTTTCATGGAGCGGCTTCTGGGGAGTTGCCTTTCTGCAGGCGCTCCACCTTTTCCCCATAATGTATCTGAATATGACCGCTGCCCTGGCAAACATTGACCAGGGACTTGAGGAGGCGGCAAAAACAGCAGGGGCAAAACCCTTTGCCGTGTTCAAGGATATTACGCTCCCGCTTGCACTCCCCGGTTTTTTCTCGGGCGCGGTCATTGTCTTTCTGTGGAGTTTCACTGATCTGGGGACACCCCTGGTACTCGGTTTTCGTCAGGTTGTGGCGGTTGAAATTTTTGACCGGAGCACCGCAATAAACAATGATCCCTCTGGTCCGGCCCTGGTGGTCTGCGTTATTCTGGTGACCGCGCTCTTCATGGGAATAATGAGACGGTTTTCCGCAAAAGAGGTATTGGGCGGTTCTAAAGGAAGCCGGGGCGCCCTGGTACAAAAGCCTTCAAAAACCATGCTCGCGTGCATCTATGGCTTTTTCCTGTTCGTACTTTGCCTCTCACTCCTGCCGCACTTTGGCCTGGTACTCACCTCTTTGGCCAAAGACTGGTTTATGACCGCATTGCCAGCGGAATATACCCTCGACTACTTTGAAACAGCGCTCTCGTACAAAGGCATTGTGCTTTCAGTGAAAAACTCGCTGGTATACAGTTCGTGCAGCACGCTGATTGACGTGGTCTTTGGCCTGGGTCTTGCCTGGTTTCTGGTGCGTAAAAAAGTCCGGGGCGCCTGGCTCATTGACGCAGTTGTCATGCTTCCCATTGCCCTGCCCGGCATTATCCTCGCCTTTGGTTATTTGGCGGCTTTTTCAGGCACAATTCTCGATCCGCTCCAGAATCCTGCCCCACTTCTTATCATTGGATACGCGGTGCGACGCCTGCCCTACAGTTTCCGTGCAGCCTATGCCGGACTCCAGCAGGTAAGCCCTGAATTTGAAGAAGCGGCCCAGGTGTCGGGCGCAGGATCGGTACGTACCATTACGACTATTACTGTGCCGCTGATTGGCGCAAATATAGTCGCAGGCGCAATTCTGGCCTTCATTTTCGCCCTGCTCGAAGTATCGGAGAGTATGATCCTTGCGGTAAAGGAACAGTTCTTTCCCCTTACTCGCGAAATTTATCATCTGCTGGGAAAAATTCCCGACGGCGATTATATTGCAAGCGCCCTGGGTGTATTGTGCATGTTTCTGCTTGCCGCTGGCCTGGCCGGTGCCTCGGCCATCATGGGCAAACACCTGGGAAAAATGTTCCGGGTGTAGGTTTACAACGACCGCAGCCTGAGCAACGTCGAAGGCTGCGGGTAACACCGTGGCCTTCGGCTACGCTCAGGCCACGGCTCTTCGATTATCCCTTTTTCGACGCGGCCACGTACAGAACCGGAATAAAAAACAACGTCATAAGCATGGACACAGCCACGCCGCCAATTGCCGTAACGGCAAAGGGCGCCTGAATACTGGCCGCCTGCAAAGTCTGGGGCAGGGCTGATAGAATAATGGCAAGGTTCATCATGATAATGGCGTGGAATTTGACGTCGCACGCCTCGTAAATGGCGTCCCTGACCGAGAGCCCCTCCTTTATCCTGCCCATGGCGTAATCAATAAGCAATATGGCGTTGTTGACCACAACACCGATAAGCATGATCATGGACATGATAGAGATCATGGAGAGCGATTTTCCCGTTATAAAAAGCGCGAGTATGACGCCGATAAGACCGAGCGGAATGGTCAGCATGATAAAAATGGGCAGCAACAAGGATTCGAGAATTGCAGCCAGCACCATGTAGGTGAGAATAATGGCAAGCAGCGTTGCCTGAATGAGACTGCCGAACGATTCCTGGGTGCGCTCCTGCTGACCTCCATAGTAAATTTTGTATCCCGATGCGACAGGGATTTTATCTGTCAGCTGTTTGAGTTCCTTGGCCTTTGTTCCCACAGCGCCCTGGGCCACATTCGCGGTCACGGTCACCAGGCGCTGCCTGTTTTTTCTGTTGATGTTTGCCGCGCCACCCTGGTGCACCACAGTACACAACACCTTTATGGGGACCAACCCTTTGGGCGTGGGTATGGTCACGTTTTCAACAGCGTCAATATCGCTGCGATCGCTCTCAGTGTACTGGACGCGGATTTTGTACTCGTCATTCTCTTCACGGTACACGGTCTGGTCGTTGCCCGTAAGGCTGTAGCGCAGAAAAAGACCCAACTGCGCCACGCTAATGCCGTATTCGTCCAGTTTAAGCCTGTTGGGAATGAATTTTATCTCGGGCTTTGCCTCTTTCCATGAACTTTTTACGTCAACAAGGCCTGAAATGGCATGCGCCTTGGCCGTGACCGAATCGGTAAGGGCGAGAATTGTGCCCATGTCATCGCCGGTTATTTCAACCTGAATGTCCGCGTTATTACCGCCGCCGCCAAATGCCGAAGCCTCTTTGAGCACAATGTTAGCGTCCGGGATGTCAGCAAGCATTGGCCGCATTGCACCCACAACATCGCGCGTGGTCCTGCTCCGCTCCTTACGGTCCACCAGCCGTATGGTAATTGAACCGTAATTGACGCCCGTATTTGAGCCAGTGCCGCCCAGCGAAGCATAGACGCTAAGCACCTCTGGAACAGTGGCCGCACGTTCTTCAATGGTCTTGAGCGCCTTGTCGGTCGCGGTTATGGAGGTGCCTGAAGGCATTTCAAGCTCTATATCGATGAGTCCCTGGTCGGTAACTGGAAAAAATTCACTGCCCAGCCGCGATCCAATGACAATGAGCGTGCCGAAAAAGAGGCCTATGACGCCAAAAACCACCTTTTTTCTGTGCGCCAATCCCCACGACAATGCCGCCAGATAATACACGCGCAGGCTGTCCAGAGCGCGCGTAATAAGACTTTTTGTTTCCACAGCGCGTGACGTACGGGTCCTGAGCACACGCGATGCCATGAGCGGTGCCAGGGTAAACGAAAGAAAGAGCGAGCCCACGGTCGCGGCCGTGATGGTAAGGCCCAGCTGTTTGAAAAACTGGCCGGTCATGCCTTCCATGGTGGCAATGGGCACAAAAACCGCGATATTGGTCATGGCCGAAGCTGCAACCGCGACCACGACTTCCGAAGCGCCCTTTTCCGAGGCCTCCATGATACCCATGCCTGTGTCGCGCAGACGCACGATATTTTCGAGCACAATAATGGCATTGGTGACCAGGGTGCCCACGGCAATGGCAATGGCCATAAGGGTGATGATATTGAGCGTGAATCCAAGCGCGCGCATTGCCATAAAGGTGACGATAATTGAGGCGGGAATGGTCACAGTTGAAATAAGGGTAACGCGCCAGTCGCCCAGAAAGAACAGAAGCATGAGAGAGGTAAGCATGATGCCGATGATGACGTTCCGGTACATGTCGCCCACGGAATCCTTGATGAATTTTGACCGGTCATTCGCAATAGCAATAGTACATCCGGAGGGCAGCTCCTTCTGAATAGCGTCAAGGGCATTAAAAATCGCGTCAGCAACCTGAACAGTATTGGCATCGGGTCGTTTCTGAATGGCCAGGCCCACTGAATTCTGCTTATTATAACGTGCAGCCTGCCGTACTTCCTTGTACGTGTCCTCGATATCAGCAATGGACGAAAGCAGCACAGTGCCGCCCCTGATGGGTATGCGCACATTGGCAATCTGATCGATACTCTGGAACTGGCCCTGCACGCGCACCGTGTATTCCTTGCGGTCGCCGGAAACATGGCCGCCGGGAATATCAGCCGTCTGCGCGGAAAGAATGCTGGCAACCGTAAGCACGGACAACCCGAGTCCGTCGAGCTTCTCCCGCTTCAGATTTACCTGTATTTCACGTTCGCGGCCGCCGGTAATGGCAATTGAAGCCACGCCATTGATACGCACCAGCCGCTCTTTGACCAGTTTGTCCGCCATGTGGCGAAGCGCCTCAGGGGTCTGCGGACCCAGCAGAGCAATATTCAGGATAGGCTGGGCATTGATATCGAACTTGGAAATGACCGGCTTTTGCAAGTCGCTGGGCAGATTGAACAGAATAGCGTCGATTTTGTCCTTCACATCGATTGAAGCAAGGTCAGGGTCCACGCCCAGGTTGAATTCAAGGAGCATGAAACCAACGCCCTCCATGCAATAGGAGGTGATGTTCTTGATCCCGCTCACAGTGGTCATCTGCTCTTCAACAGGCTTCATGACCGAGGTTTCTATCTCCTCGGGACCCGCACCCACATAAATGGTCTGGACCGTGACATAGGGAAACTCAATATCAGGCATAAGGTCGATAGGAAGATTTATGAATCCCACAATGCCAAAGGTGACAAGCGCCATGATGACCATGATCATGAAGATCGGCCGGCGCACGCTGAGACTGATAAGCGACATACACTCTTCCTTTTTAGTTGACGATCTTGACCAGCGTTGCTTCGGTTAGCAGTGAGGAACCAGTGGTGACCACGGACTCCCCTTCCTGCACGCCGCTTATGATCTCGTATTCGTTTCCTCCACGTATGCCCAGAACCACCTGGCGTTTGGATGCGAGTTTATCGGCACTCACCACAAAGACCGAGTTGCTTTTTCCTTCGGAGATCACGGTTTCCATTGGAAGAACCAGCGCGTTTGCGCGTTCGTCAACAGCCACCTGGACCGTGACAAACATGCCGGGTTTCAGTATGCGATCCGGATTGGCAAAGAGCGCCTCAACAGGAAACACATGGGTCATCTCCTGGCCTGCGAGCGAGACAAGGGTCACTGTTCCCGAAAGCGTATCGCTGCCTAAAATAGCTCGGGCTTTCTGTCCTTTTTTAAATTTGTTGATCAGCGCGTCTGACACCTGCATTTTAACTTTGACCTTTGAATACACAGCCAGTTCGAGAAGCGCAATGTTGCGATCAGCCCGGTCTCTGACAGGCTTGTAGATATTGGCCACAATCCCGGCAAAGGGCGCAAAGAGCGTTTCACTCCGTTTTGCAGCGGAATAGGTGGCCTTTGCAGCAGCATATCCGGTCTTTACCTGATCAAGCGCCTCCTGCGACACCCCGCCCTCTTCAGCCAGTGTAGTCATGCGCTCAAGCGATTTCTGCGCCTGTTCGTACTGTGCCTGGGTAATATCGAGTGACGAAGGACCGTCGGGTTCAATGCGCATGAGCTGCGCGCCTGCTGCAACAGACTGGCCAACGGAAACATATATCTCGGCAATAACACCGGGCGTGGGACAAACCATGGTGGTCTGGGAAATGCCTTCAACAGTGCCGCCCGCGGTCTCAAAGTCCTGAATCGCGGTGCGCTGTACCTTGACCACTGTCACGGGAACGCCTTCGCGTTTCTGGATGTCGGTAATGCTTTCAGGTTTCTGTTTGCTGCCTTTTGAACATCCTACGTTCACTAAAAGCAGCAGGCAGGCAGGGATCAGGATAACGCTGTGTTTCATATATATCTCCGAGTTCCTTGGATTAAAGTTCGTTTATAAGCAGTTTAACGTCTATGACCGCACTGTAATAGGCGAATTGCGCCCGGTGCAGGCCCAGTTTCGCGTTTTTGAGGCCCAATTCAGCGTTCTGGTATTCGGTCATTGTCTGCAAACCGTTTTCATAGCCTTTTTTAGCCACTGTATAGGCGCGCTCCGCAAAATTGACCATGGCCTGGGCCGAAACCACATTGTCGCGCGAATTTGCCAGGGCTTCGCACGCGTTTCGTAAGCCTATTTCAAGGCCGTCAGTGACTATACGCTGTGTGTTCTTGAAATTATCGCGGTCTGACTTTGCCTGGACAATCTTCTGCGAGTTTTGAAACCCGTTGAAGAGGTTCCACGACACACCCGCATAGACCTTTTTATCGTCGTACCAGGTAATATCGTCGTCAGCGTTGAATTGCGACATCTTTCCAATCGAAGCACCGCAAAAGGCCACGGGCAGAAAATCAGTGTACGCGAATTTTACCAGATAGTCCTGAATAGAGCCCAGTCTTTTAAGCTGAACAAGCATGCTGTTTTTATCGAGAAGTTTGGGCTGGGCTTGGTCAAACGAAAGAAAATAATTTTCTATGGGAAATTCACCCTCAATATCAAAGGTCTCAAAGGTCTCGGGAATTTCAGTCTGCTTGATAAGGACAAGATACTGCACCTTTTTGGCAGTCTCAAGGTTTTTGTGGTCCATGACCGAGCGTTCATAGTTCATGCACGCCATGAGCGTATCGAGTTCATTGGTCTTTCCAACCTGAAACCTGAGCACTGAAAATTTATAGATGTCTTTGTTGAGCGCAACGCTTTCACCCAGCACAACCTCGCTCTTTTTGGTGAGCAGAGCAGCGTAAAACATCTTTGCAATGGTCGCCCTGGTGGAATCCGTAACTGACTGCCGCCTGGTCTCAAGGTTTTCGCGGCCGAGTTTTGCAATTTTAAGACCAATTGAAACCTTGCCCTGGGCAAAAAGGGTTTGTTTGAGCGAAAGAGAGACAGTGGCAGTCTGGTCTTTTATGTATTTGGAAAAATCAGCAAACTGGGCAAATGCCATGTCAACGCCCTGGGCAAGCGCATATGCGCCTGGTTCAGTACCCTGATACTGCGAGACTATGCCGGAAAATGACGCGCCGCCCGATCCCCCGCTGCCGCCCGAGGTGAAAGCGCTGTATTGGGCAAAGGCGTACTGATAATTGGCTGAAAGATCAATGCTGGGAAGCGCCTTGCCATAATATTCGCGGATCTGCGCGTTGAGTTTGGTGCGCTCCTCTTCCACGGCCTTTATCTGCTTGGAATTCTTCAGGCCTATTTCCATCAATTCGTTGAGGGAATAGGTTTTTGCCAGACAAGGCGCTGCCATAAAGAGGCCTGCAAACGCGATGACAATCAATCGTATCATATAATATCGTCTCCTTGAACCACGCGTATTATGCGGTTTGAGCGGGCCCTGTGGCGCCGTGACAGACAAACTCAAGTATCTCGTTCACTTCCACGGTGATATCGCCCATTTTGCCCTTTATTTTCCATTCGTACATGATGCCCCTGATGATTGAACTGATATATTTGGTAATGGCCTGTTCCGAAAGCGGGCTGCGGATTTCTCCGCTGCTTTTTGCCTGCGATACCAGGCGCAGTATCTGTTCCTGTATGCGCGCAACAGCTGTCTGGAACTGTTTTATCAGGGTCTCACGGTGCTTGCCGAATGTTTCATGGCCGCAGAACACGCCTGTCTGGAAATTGGAGACTGCTGCGATAAAGGCAAAGCGCGCCCCCATTTCATGCACCAGCACGGTCAAAAATGTGCGCAATGCTGATTGGAAGGAGTCCTTGGGCAAATCAAGGGTTTCGAACTTATCGCACAGGCGTTCGTGTTCGCGTATGGCCAGATGCAGGAAAATGGATTCTTTGTCCTCGTAGTAGTTGTAGAGAGAGGCCTTAGAGAAGCCGGCCTGGGCTGCAATGTCCTCCAAACGGGTTTCGTGAAAGCCTTTTTCGCCAAAGACTTTTACTGACGCGTCGAGGATGAGGTTGCGCTTGGCATCGCGCACTGCTTTTTCCCGGGTTTCTTTTAATTCTTCCATTCTGACTCCAAAGTCACTTTTCTGTACAGCCATTCAAAATACAATTCCTACAAATCAAAGTCAACCCCTTGGCGTCATTCATGCAATTACATAGGAATATCCTAAAATACAGCTGTAATCCCCCAACATCGTACTTCAAGGAGAACCAATGGTCCCAGAAATTTCAACTGACATTTTATCACACATTAAAATCTCGGGTTCCATTTGCTTTGTTACTCATAAAAGGATATATTTATTGACATGAATAGGGTATATATCGAATCCACGGTGATCAGTTATTTTACCGCAAGACCCAGCTCACTAATAGAAGTGCGGGCGCATCAGCTAATCACAAAACGGTGGTGGAAGAAAGCCATAATCAAGCTTGTACCTTGCGTTTCTGCATTTGTGCTAACTGAGATATCCAAAGGAGACCCTGCGGCAGCCCAAAAGAGACTTGCATCTGTCAAAACCTTTACGATTCTTGGCGCTAATTCCGTTACGGACAACCTTGCCAAAACTTATTTCAAAAAATTAAATTTACCTTCAAAGGCATGGTACGATGCACTTCATTTGGCATGTGCAACCCTTAACGGGGTTGAATACCTGGTTACTTGGAACTTTACCCACCTGGCAAATGCCCATCTTCGACATATGGTTGAAGACATCAACGCATCACGAGATCTTGAGACTCCTGTCATTTGTACTCCAGAAGAATTAGTGGAGGTTTAGTTATGAGCGATCCAATTGTAGCTGAAATACGGAATATCCGTCGCAAACTGGATGATAAATTGCAGACGAGAGCGGAAAGGCTTTTTCATATTCAGGCGATACAAGAGCCGCTGAAGGACCGTCTGGTATTTTTTAAACCTCGTCGTTTGCGCAGGCACAAAGCGGCATAATTCCGATAAAAAGTCGGGCAAAACAGTCGCCCATACCAAACACCACAGCACGCGATCTGTCCAGACCAAGTACTTGATATTTGCACAGAATAAGCACTATCTTACTGATATAGGGGTGGCTATCAGGCGCCATAGAAATACTATGAAATATCTTGACGCTGGAATGGAATAGCTCCGAAGAACTCCAGCGCAAGGCACGGCCAAGTCGAGAAGACTGCTGGTGATGAAGATCATCCCCGCGGTCAAAGCGTTCCTTGCAAAACGCGGCCTTACAATCTCAGAGGAGAAAAGTAGGATAACCTATATCAGGGATGGTTTCAAGTTCCTCGGCCAGTCTTTTCGCAAGTTCGGCAGTGTGCTTCGCATAACGCCCTCGATAGAGGCGGTCCGGACAATCATTGAAAAGGCGGGAACCATCATCCGTACGTATAGGAACGACCTGATGGAAAAGCTCATTGGGAAGCTGAATGAAACGCTTCGTGGATGGGCCAATTACCACCGTCATGTTGTGGCGTCAGGGGCGTTTAACCGGGTTGACCAGTATGTCTACGGGCAGCTATGGAGAATGATACGCCGGAACCATCCTGGAAAGTCCAAAGGCTGGTTGATACAACAGTATTGGCAAGCGGCTGGGCAGAAATGGATATTCTCGGTAAGGCGTAAACGCAAGAAAGGGGTACAACTGTATTGCGTGGTTCGCGTCAGCTCCATAGGCATCAGGCGGCATCTCAAGATAAAGGCGGACGCAAACCCGTATGATCCTGCGTATGCGGGATATTTCTCGTACAGGCGGGAGAAGAAGGAGGCGCGTCTGTGGAAAGAGTTGTCGGCCCGTGCGATTCTGAGGTACAATCACCGGACTGTTCCACAAGGGCGGTCTTAAGGAATGCTTTAGCCGTATGATGGGAAACTATCAAGTACGGTTCTTAGGGGGGAAAGGGCCCGCAAGGGCCCTGCCCTACCCGGTTTTGATGGTCTTCGCATAGCCTGAAAATGTGTAAATATGCTGGCTGATTAAATATGGTTAATAAAGTTGTACTGACTATTACATTAAGTATGTGTTTCCTGAGCTGTTCAAGGCTACTTGATGACGATAAAAAAGAACCAGACGAAATTATTATTTCTGGAACTATTTTTGATAATTCAAACAAGCGTACATTAGATAGCGTTCAAATAACTTTATTTTGTAATAATTTATTTAGTTGGGATGGAGAAGTATTTTATTCTATGTATGATGAAAAGACTGATTCCACCGGGATTTATAACATTAACTATACAGTTCCGGAGAAATATAGTGGAGTAAATTCCTATAAAATTCAATTTCGACATCAAAGTTATGATATTATTGATATTATGATTAAGGAGAACATCAAAATTGACACCAACATATACTTAGAATTAAAACAATAATGATCAGCCAGCATAATCAAACAACTACGAATATGCGAAAGACACAAAGCAACAAGGCCGCTCAACCTGGCGCCATATTATAGGGAACCATGGTTCCAGAAAGGGTTTTTGAATTGGTTGTCACGCGCAGGTTAGCGGCCCAACGTTGCGCGTATTAAACCGCGGTTATCACATCAACCTTCTAATCATGGCAACTCTAACAGAAAAGGTATAGTCATGACCCATATGCTTCTTACCCTTTTATGTATCATCCCAATTTTCTTCTGTGCCTGTAACAAAGCCATAGAGCCAGTGCCAGAACCATCATCTCCCCCACCCTCGGCAGCATGGGAAATCTGCCACCAGATCGATTCTTCTACTTACGGTCATGAAGGAATCTTTTTTCTCGACCAGCTCAATGGGTGGATAGTGGGCAACGCTGGAAAGATCGTTCACACACACGATGGTGGTATCTCATGGACTCCCCAATTGAGCGGCACATCCGGCAGTCTTAGATGTGTATTCTTTACTGATTCCTTGCATGGTTGGATAGGCGGACACGGTAATTGGATTGGAAAAACGACTGATGGCGGTGACACCTGGGCTTGGCAGCAACCTGCCGGCGAAAGCCGCAGGCTTTACATGGGATTGTCTTTTGTTAATGAGCGAATCGGCTGGATTGTGGATAATTTTGGCGGCATTCATCATACCACTGACGGTGGAATCACATGGACGCCTCAAACGAGTAATACGATCTATGCCATCACATCAGTTCAATTCCTGGATTCTCTTGAAGGGTGGGCCACAGCCACAAACAGACTCGTCCTCCATACGGTCGACGGCGGAAATAATTGGAATATCATAAATCTCAATTCGCTTGACTATGGCGCCATGGTTATCTTTATGGACCTGTTTTTTATTAACCATGCAAAGGGTTGGATTGCAACTGTTGCCCCAGACGACTCTACGAACGGAACTATTGTAGCCACAACCGATTCTGGAAAAACCTGGACATGTCAGCACTTGAACATACCATTCATATGGTCAGTTCATTTCGTAACCGAAACTATTGGCTGGGCTGCTACTGAAACCAATAATTTGGCTCCTAACCCTATGCAGGGGATCTGGCAGACATATGATGGCGGCATCACCTGGGAGCATCAATTCGAGGCAGCCCATCTGAATGATATGTTTTTCGTGGATCAAACGCATGGATGGGCGACCAGCTCTTCGGGGAACATATACAGGTTTGGATTATGACCTATCGGAAGAACCGATGACCTGGTATGGCGCCTTCTTAATTTAACCAAAAAGGATAACAAAATGAATAAACTTCAAAAGTATAACAACATTATTTTTGCCATATTTGGCACCTTGGGTATCATTCTTGCATCATTTGGAATCTACCAGTTAATTAAAGATTTTATCCCGAGATCGCATAATCAAAACGCTGTGATATCTTCTGATAAAGTCGCTGCACTTTCTGCAGATAATAAATTTCAGAAGATATTGGATTTTAATTTACCGATAGAACTTGATTCAACAAAAGGTTATTATCTCTTTTCCATTGATCAAAAAACATTGCATGAGCCCAAACAATTCAAAAGGGGCGAAACCGTGTCTGACTATTATGAATCAATGCCCTTAGGAGGAGGCGTGGGTTCACGGGCCGCATTATCAAAAAAGATATATTTTGGCAATTTTAACAATTTTATTTTTTCAGAGAACTGTAATTCAAACTTTCGTCTTCTTTTTCAATTCCGGGTCAGCGCAAACCGTGTTGAATATTTTACCCTCCCTTCAAGCCCTCTCCTAATCATGCGTGGCGCATCCATTGATACTGACAAGGACGGTGTCTTAACTCAAAGAGATATGCAAGAACTTTATATTTACAATATATTGAAAGACACGTTGGTTATGGTTCAAAATGCCAATAGTACAATCATTGATTTTAAGTATCTTCACCATATTAATAAGTTTATCATCAAATATGGCGTTGATGACAACAATGACGGCACGTTTAACTATTTGTCTGAACCGTCAGTGTTAAAATCATATGATTTTACCTCTAATAAATTAGAATCAATCCTTGATTCGTCAACAGTTAACCATGCCTTTGAAATATTGGCAGGGAAAAATGGGACAAAATAACCCTAGGGCACCTCTAAAAATTGAGGTTTTTGAAGAAAAGACTTGACAAGAGGCGAGACGTATATTATATTCTAGTCTGGGCAGGGCAAAATCTACCCCAGACTGGAGGAAATTCATGGGACAGCTGAGCATTTTTACCGTCGAAGACCGGTTTGCATCCTTGAGCAAGTGCGGAGACCCACTGGAACGGCTCAATACTGTGGTTCCCT
>Ga0208373_1000311_pt1 | contig 88258 bp, 83 predicted proteins | sample RifOxyC2_FD_184036 | JGI IMG/M metagenome (GOLD analysis project Ga0208373, IMG submission 184036) | Soil microbial communities from Rifle, Colorado - Rifle Oxygen_injection C2 (SPAdes) | ecosystem: Environmental > Terrestrial > Deep subsurface > Rock core/Sediment | place: Rifle, Colorado... | reverse complement strand
TTCTTTTCCGTTTCACGAAAAAGATACTGAGCCAGCCACTGAGACAGGACAAACCGTTGCCCTTCCCTTTTGACGTTTACCACCTTGACTCGATACCAGTCCAGGACCCAGACTATCGGACCAATGGTAAACAGCAGCCAGCCGACAGTGGCCAGACTCACCCCGACGATCTGGAGCAGAAACCAGGCAGCCAGCCCGGCCGAGGAATGAAACAACCCACGGAACAATTCCCGTCGGCCGTCCCACTTGCCTCCCCAACCGCGCATCCTTTTTATCGCTCTCTTCAAATTCTTCATCACCACCCTCCTCAGGATTGGTTGTCTCTGAAATAATGTACTAGAGGCTATTTTACTCAACTAACTTAAAAAAGAAAACCCCGCGTTTTCGCGGGGTCTAACTACTAACCTTAATCAGGAAGTATTACATTGATTGAACTGTAATTTCCAAACCAGAATTTTCCAAGGAAACTTCCTCACCATCAACAGTATTGACCTTCACTCCCGAGTTTATCTTTTCTATTTTTTGCGCTTGCCACTGTTGTTTGGTTTCTTGATATTTCTCCTGATTAGCCTTTAAGGCTTCGTTCCGTTCTTTCCAAAGCAACTGTAATTTTATTATCGCCCCCTCATCACCATTTTTAATGGCTTGCAAAAGCTCCTGCTTTTCAATTTTATATTTCTCTTGAATCTTGGCCTGATCCTCAATCTTGGCTTTAACTGCCTCTAGGTGAGCCCTCACCTCATCCGGCATTTTATCCTTGGCCATATTTTGAAACATTTTCTGACCTTGCTTTTGTACCTTTTCCCTTAATTGATCAAATTTCTCCTGTTGTTCCGGGGGGAGCTTTTCTTCTAGTTTGTTCATGACTTCCTCTTTTTTGTCTTGGTAAATAATGACCTGCTGTTGGAGCTGCTCTACTTTATCAGCCTCTTTACTGGTCCATTTCTCCTGCTGGGCTTCTAACTTTTCCACATGATCTTGAGCCCGTAACATAATCTTTTCTGCCCAAGCCTGCATCTTGGGATCCTGAGTTTTTTCGGCAATATGTTCAATGATTCGCAATCTCTCATTTGCGTACTGCATTTGCTTTTCTGCTTTGCGCAAAGGATCAGGGGTAAGCAAAAGAGAAATTCTTTCTCTAAAACCGCGCCACAATAAAGACCAACGAGTTGGATCCTTCTCTACTTTGTAATCCGACGACCCTACCCCATCTACTTTTTCTTCTGTTGCTGGATTAGTGGCAATAAGAACCGGCTCAGCCTCCATCCCACCAGCGTCACCAGTGGCGTCTGCTGTCAGACTGGCCGTAGTTACGGCTTCAATCTCAATGGCTGGCAGAGTCTCGGTGGCCTGAACCGAAGCCGCACCCCAAACCAGGGTAAGGGCAAAAATGAGGGCCAAAACTCCTAAAAATATGTTTCTCATATCTAATTATTAATTAATTTATCCTCTCCTAGAGGTATTATAGGACCACGGACCAATAGTGGCAAGGGCTATTTTTTAGCCAACAGAGGTGCGGGGTAGAAATAAAAAAACAGCCACCAAAAGCATGATGCCTGCCAAGAAATAATAATAAACGAAAGAAAAATTTTGTCCCAGGGCATTTTCCCTTTGATCTTTTTCGATCATATTTTTGTTTTTATTTTTGTTTTTCACTCATCATTATAGCAGAAAATTGACCTTTTGTCAACAGTGTCGTAAAATATATCTATAACAAATCCCATGAATTTCTACGCCATCTCTTCTTTGGTCAACATTATCGCCCTAACTATCTTGGTGGTCGTCTTGTTAATTAAAAGAAAAACTAATCGGGCACTAGGATACTTCGGCATATTTAATCTTTTCGTCCTGGGCTGGTCCTTGGGATATTTTTTTTGGCAGACTTCCGCTAGTTTCAACCACGCCCTCTTCTGGGTAAAGTTTTTTATGTTCACCGCCATCTGGACCGCCCCAATTTTTTTTCATTTTGTCTGTGTCCTGATAGAAAAAGAAGGCCAAAAAATCCCCTGGATAATCACCAGCTATTTTAGCGCCATTCCTTTTAGTTATTTAAACTTCAATTCCACCCTATTCATTCGTACTTTAGAAAAAAAACTGGATATCCTTTTTTTCCCAACCGCCGGCCCCCTCTTTTTTCTCTTTCTTCTTCAGTGGGCCAGCTGGTTCGCTTGGGCGTTTTTTCTCATCTTCCAGGCTAGAAATTCTTGTTCAAACGATGAAGAAAAAAAATTCCTTAAAGCAATCGGAGTCGGCACCTTAATCTCAGTAGCCTGTGGGAGTGTGAACTACTTTCTGTGGTTTAATCTCCCTGTCCCTCCCATTACTACGATGATTGTCAGCCTATATGGACTGGTGGTCTCGGCCACTCTGATGCAAAAAAAATCTGGCCCCACTAATTTACGACTTTTCGAGTTAATTAGCGCAACCATTGTCTTTGTTTCCCTTATCCAATTCGTCCTGGGCTATTTACTAGACTTCCCCGCCAGTCAGTGGTTAGCCTTGGGAATCATCCTCATTATCACTCCAATTTTAGCGGCTAATCACCTCATTCATCATTCTCAACTAACCCATGGCTAACGAATTGAAAAAATATTCACGCGATTTCTTGGAATATCTAGAAATCGAAAAAAACCGGAGTGAAAAAACTATCCGCAATTATGATTTCTACCTCCAACGCTTTTTGCATTGGTTTGGCGAAAACAAAAAGCCGGATAAGCTGGCCGCTGAAGACGTGCGCCAATACCGCCTTTGGCTAAATCGCCTCACTGATGTTCACGGTGATCCACTGAAAAAAAATACTCAAAACTATCACCTCATCGCCCTCCGCTCTTTCCTGAAATACCTGGCTAAACGCGACATCCAGACTCTGGTTCCGGAAAAAATTGAACTAATGAAAATGCCAGATCGGGAGGTTTCTTTTTTAGACGGCGACGATCTGGAAAGACTTCTGTCAGCGCCGTTCCAAGTGGCCCGAATAGACCAAAACCAAAATGCCGAAAAAAAAGGGCGAACCCCAATTTCTGTCCTGATTGCCTTTCGCGACAAAGCAATCTTAGAATTGCTTTTCTCCACCGGCCTGCGCGTTTCCGAACTGGTCTCCCTTAAAAAAGAAAATGTTAATCTGAAAAAAGAAGAATTCTCCGTCCGCGGTAAAGGCCAAAAGACCCGAGTTGTCTTTCTCTCCAACCAGTCTCGTTATTGGCTGACCAAATACCTAGCCCTGCGAACTGACCTCAATCCCTTTCTTTTTGTTTCTCATGACAAAAGAACCGGGAATCAAAAAACCAACGGAACAGACCAACCCCTGACCAGCCGTTCTGTTCAACGCACTATCCAAAAATACGCCCGGGCGGCGGGTATCACCAAGCCTGTTACGCCCCACACCCTCCGCCATTCCTATGCTACTGACCTTTTGCGCAATGGCGCTGATATCCGCAGTGTCCAAGCCATGCTCGGACATGCTTCCATTACCACGACCCAAATTTACACCCACGTCACTGATCAAGAGCTTAAACGTGTCTTTCAGAGATACCACAATCGGAAACAAAACTCGGATTGACTTTTTGTCCGTCTCCCTGTATATTTTTGCTAATTGCCCTGATAGTTCAATGGATAGAACATCAGCCTTCTAAGCTGAGAACGTAGGTTCGATTCCTACTCAGGGTACAATAATCCATTATCCCCCCATCCCCCTATGAATATCTTCATTTCCGTCGTCGTGCTCGCCGTTTTTCTTTTGATCATCAGCGTCAGACAAATCAACGAATACCAACGCGGGATCAAACTGCAGTTCGGCCGTTATCTAAAAACTGTCCAGCCCGGCTGGCGATTAGTTTTTCCGATAATCCAAAGCCTGATAAAAGTCGACATCCGGACCAAGGCCGTAGACGTTCCTTTTCAAGATGCCATCACCAAAGATAATGTTTCTGCCAAAATAAATGCTGTTATTTACTACAAAGTCGCTGATGCGTCCCTGGCCATCTTTGGAGTGGAAAATTTTTGGTTCGCGGTCAGTCAATTAGCTCAGACCACTATGCGGAATGTGGTGGGTGAATTAGAGCTAGACGAGCTTTTGGCTAATCGTGAAATGGCGGCCAAAAAAATAAAGGAAATCGTTGACCGAGCAACTGATCCCTGGGGCATAAAAGTGGAAAGTGTTGAACTAAAAGACATTCTCCTACCAGAAGAAATGCAGAGGGTCATTGCCAAACAAGCGGAAGCGGAAAGAGAAAAACGGGCAGTAATTATTAAATCTGGCGGCGAAGTAATCGCCGCAGAAAATCTGGCCAAGGCCGCCTCCTTACTCCACGGCCAGCCCGGCGCCCTTCACCTGCGCACTCTCAACAGCATCAACGACATCAGTTCTGACCAATCCAACACCGTTATCTTTGCCCTTCCTCTGGAAGTCTTACGAGCTTTTGAAAGAACGGGGAAATAATCAACCACCGAGCTGATAAACACAACTCACCAGAGTTGTGTTTTATTGACAAATCGTTTTTTTTGGCTTATAATGCCCCACAAAACCCCTAAAGGGGTGGCCATGGTGAAATGGTTATCACGCAGGTTTGTGGTACCTGCAGTACGGGTTCAATTCCCGTTGGCCACCCCTTTGTGGGTTTTATTTTTTTAATAATTGACAAAAGGCCAATTTTTTGCTATAATTTCAGTAAATATTAATTCTAACTACATAATTTATGACTTCTTTTTCTGAACGTATACCTGGTACCGAGGCCTATAAAATGCGAAAGGCAATAGAGGCAGAAGAACAAAAGGATGGTTGGGAGGAAACTGGTGGCCCTGATTTAAATAACCCAGATTCCGAATCTCAGCCCGAGGATCAAGAGGCAGCAGAAGAAAAAAAGGGCCGATCCTGTTTAGATTATCTAACCCGTGGAAATTATTCTGTTTCTGATCCAGAAACTGGAGAGGATCGGGACATCAGCCGCGATGAGTTTCATCAACTATTACAAGAAAAACCCGCCCTCGCTGATGAGTTGAACAAGTTAACCAATGACCAACTTACGGCCGGAACATGCGAAACCGCTGTCTCCCAGTTAAACGATGTCTGGGGATCACGACGTGAAATGACCGGGATATACAAAGAGGTACAATTTGAATTTCCCAATGGCCTGAAAATGAAAATAAAAATCTTTCCTGAGATGGATAATGCTATGTCTTTCTCCGGGGACTGGACTAATCTTAAAGAACAATAAAAATCATTTAAAATAAAGCCCCTTTCCGGGGCTTTATTTTTTTTTCAAAGAAGGTAATTCGTTATGGTATGGTCGACGACCGACACAAAGACAAAGAAAATTAAAAAAATAACGACCCAGATAACGATTGAGACGATAGCGACGGCCAGAAACAAAACACTTTAAACTCATATCCAATTTTATCCGTCCCAACCTGGCCAATTTCCGGCACAAATCTGAATCTTCTCCATAGCGAAGTTGAGGGTCAAAACCAGTAGTTTGCTGATAATCCTTTTTTCGAAAGGTCATATTGTTCCCCATGGGACCCACCTGCCCCCCTGACACCACTCGGGCAAAAAACCAGAGAAGATAATGAATAAAAAAACGAATAAAATTAATACCAATCCCGGTATCATAATATATCATCTGCCCCCCCAGGCAAACCAATTGTTTATCCTGCGCAAACCTTTTCTCTACCTCTACCAAATAATTGGCTGGCAAACGGGTATCAGCGTCAATCTGCAAAATATAATCACCTTGGGCAATTTCTGTCCCAGTCCTTCTGGCCCAACCCACTCCCAGTCTTTTTTCTGAAACCACCCATACCCCCAATTCTTGCGCTAAAGACAACGTCCTATCCTGAGAATTATTATCAACCACCACAATCTCATAGTCGTCGGCCGGGTAATTTAAATGCTTGGCCGCCTGAATACAGGCCACAATATATTCCTCTTCATCATGGGCGGGAATAATTATAGAAAACTTCATAATCTCTTAAGTATGCCAAAACAAAAACGCGCCGGCAAGCCGGTGCGTCATTTTTCTACCAAGTATTTGCTTCACCACCATCCCAGAATTGCCCGAGACCGGTCGACTCTCCCAAGGGGTCGGGATTGTTAAAATCTTTCATATTTTCATCTACCTTGACTTCTACCCCAGCATAGAAAGGCTTATCAATTCCGCCTCCACCAGTAGTGGCTTCGCGCAAATATCGTTCCACAAACAAAGAAATACTAAAGGCCGAAAGGGTAATCAAAACACCGAGCACTGCATATTTGATTATTGTCTTTGCCTTATCCACCTGTTCGCTTTCTCCCCGCGAGGTCATAATCAAAAATCCGGCATAGACTGTATAGGCAGTAAAAATCACCCCTATCGTCCCTAAAAGTATCTGTACTATATAGGTAGCTACCAACCGTGGGTCGCGGGCCTGCCCAAGATTGGCCCCCTGTTCTCCCGCTGCTGCTTTCAACTGAGTCTGCAATTCCGTTTTATAATCCGCTCCGACTTCTAAAACCGAAAAGGCTAAGCTACAAAAAACAGCTAAACAGAGAATAATAATGAATGAAAATTTTTTTTTCATGTTATTTCGGTACCACCCCACCCTCGACTACGGCCTTAGAGATCCGTTCCAGGATGAAATAAGTGATTGAATATGAAACAAAAATAACTGCCAGACCGATTACCGCGGCTCGAATAGTATTTCGCCCCTTGCTCAATCTTTCTTCTTCACCATGGGAAGTGATATACCAATAGCTCCCAAAAACAATCAAAACAATGAACACTGATCCGACGGTTGCTAGGGCGAGGTAAATCAACCAGGCAATCGTCAGACGCGGATCTCCTGGTTGCTCCAGTTCCGCTCCTTTAGCTCCTGCTCCGATTTGTTGGTTCACCTGACCAACTAAATTAACCGCCTCCACCGGACTACTGGCCAATATGAAAAAAGACAAAAAGAAGAAGAGGGGAAAAACAAAACTGAAAATTTTTTTCATAATTACTGACATATGGATGCTTTCACACTGGCCTGATATTCACACTTGTCTGCATCATAACCACCCTTAACGCAAATCTCCGTACATTCTTCGGCCGAAGCCACATCTAAGTAATATTGGGAGTCAAAGCAACCTTTTTTCCAGCCAGCTTCATCTGCTTCCCCCTCATCTTCATCCGCCACCACCCAATCGCCCCAGCAACGTCGGCAGCAACTTACCATACTCTCATCCTCTTGCGTCTTGGGATTTACTTCCTCACTGCTTTCTAAAATGTTAGGGACAATAAAGGTGGTAACACTGTAAGCTCCCACCGTAAGAATCACTCCAATCACGCTGCCGGTAATTATCTTCTGAGCTTTTTTTACCTGATCCTCTTCCCCCCGGGCCGTCATCCAAAGATAGCCAGCATAAACCATCAACAAAAGAAAAATCGCCCCGACAAATGACAAGGCAATGGCGATGATATAACCAATGGTAACAGAAAAGGTCGTCTCGTTAGTTGAACCAGAATAACCAGCTTCAGTAGCAGCCATTTTCGTATCTTTCAAACCAAAATTCAAAGCTAAGGCCGGCTCAACACTTAGCCACACCAACAAGAGTAAACTAGCTAACAAACCGATTTTCCATTTTATTGACATAATTTATTCTTCGGCTTTTGGTTCCACACATTCTTTGGGATCAATTTTCCCTAAATATTCTCCCCCCTCATCAATACATTGCTTTTTATCCCATTGATATCGATCACAGGTGACTGACCAGGCACTTTCACATTTTTTACAACAATCTACCCCCAAATCGCCGGTCTCTGTTGTCCCTTCAGTAGAAGCTGTCCGACTCAAAATTCGAGGCACCACAAAATCTGTAATACCATAGGCTGAAACCACTATCACCAAACCGACCACCGCGGTTATCACTATCTTTTGCGATTTCTCTATATCGTTTTCTTCCCCCCGGGCCGTCATCCAAAGATAACCGGCATAGACCATCAATCCAAGAAATATCACCCCTAACATAGAAAGACCAGCTTTAACCGCCACTCCCACTGTTCTGGCTAAAGACTGCTCATTTGTTCCGCTATCATATTCAGCTGTCTTCGCTGCTTTTTCTACTTTACTAAAGCCAATATCCAAAGCCAAGACCTGGTTGGCTAACAAGATACTACTGAAAATTACTAGAATAACGGCACTGAGCTTAAACCTTCTCATAACAAATTATTTCTTGGGAGCACAACAAATAATATTATCTTTAGTCGCATTGTCGCCGGCCATACATTTCCCCACCTTACATATTTCAGGTGACTGTTCGCAATCGCTCAGTTGGGCTTCTAAATCTTCCTCATCTTCATCAAATGGATTGTCGTGTGTGGCATTACAGGTGTTGATATCTACACAACTCCAGCCGGGATTTTGTTTTTCACAATCATTTTGAAGAACCGTTTCTTGACTGCCGGATTGAAAACGCTTGGCCACAAGTACGGTGATGGCATAGGCCGAGGCCACAATCACAAACCCAATCATGGTAGAAATAATTATCTTCTGGGCTTTCTCCACCTGACTTTCTTCCCCCCGGGCCGTCATCCAAAGATAGCCAGCATAAATCATCAGGATCATAAAAATTAAGCCCACAATACTCAAGGCAGCGTTAATTGCCTGACCGACCACTACATCCACACTACTATAAGTCGTCGCTCCTGCCTTATCAGCAACAGCCGTTGCCTTGGTGCCAGCATCCTTCAATCCGGCGGCGGTTACTGAACTAAAAACCATTATTCCCACAATTATTATTATAAAAACAAATTTCTTCATAATTATTTGTTTGATTAGTCAATTTAATCTTTCCCGATCAAATATTCCCAGCCAGACTGACTATCCTCTTCTTGCATTTCTGCCGCAGCCTCGCATTTACCGCTACTGGCCACCCCTTCCACAAATTCATAATAAGCCTGACCACACAATTCGTCCTGGTCATCGCAATTATACCCGATTTCTTCGCAATCTGCTGCTGTAGTGATCAATCCCCGCCAATGAATAGGATGAATCTCTGATGCGGCCGCGATCGGGTCGCCAATTAAAGGAATCTCTTCTATTCCTTCCATAGGAAGATTACCAGGAACCCGATAAGCTTCCAAACAACATCCAGTTCCTTCTTCTCCGGCCACTCCAGTACTCTCCCCAGACAATGCTCCGGCTTTCTGGCCCTCCACCAGACGCGTCATAACAAAATTGGTGATGGCATAAGAGGAAACCGTGAGCACTAATCCAATACTGGCTGCAATAATCGTCCCCCGAGCTTTATCTATTTGTTCTTCCTTGCCTTGAGCAGTAAACCACAAAAATCCACCATAAAATACCAAAACAAAGAAAATTAACCCCACCATTCCGAGAGCCAGCTTAGCGGCCTTACCTCCGGCCTGTTCAACTGTCATTTCTTCTGCTCCAATTCCCACGTTTGCCTTAGCCGCAAAACTCTCCGCTTGAGTAGCCTTATATGCCGCTTCTGCTGGCACCACTAAAAACAAGAATAAGAATCCAGTTATCAATCCTCCTGTTATTATTGCTCTACTTCCAATCACAATGGTTAGCTTTATTCTTACAAAGTTGTTCAGTTAAACCACCACAAAAGGCGTTGGGGTTGGTCTTATAAGCGTCTTTTATCTTACACTCTACCGGATCGTTCGTCACCAGTTCACAGTACCCGGAATTAGTACAATCTTCGACCACATCAATTGCCGCACAAAACGACCCCATAGTTGTAGCCGCCGTTGCTTTTGCTACACAACCTGTCGCCACTTGGCTGCTACTGCCATTTGCTCCGCCACTACTTTGAATAGAACTAAAAACAAATTTAGTGATGGCGTAAGAGGACAGGACAATGATGATGCCGATAATAGCGGCAATAATCGTTTGCAAAGCCTTTTTTTCCTCTTCCGCGCTTCCTTTAGCCAACATCCAAGTAATACCCCCATAGATCATCAGGCCAAAAAATAAAACACCGACCAAAGAAAGACCGGTTCCCAAAACTTTACCAATCAAGGTCGGCAGATCCGAACCACCATAGGCTGTCAAACCCGCTTCACCAGCGGTCTCGGCCAAGCCATATTGAGCCAAAGTCACACCTGGAATCAAAACTGTAATAACTAGAATCAAGAAAAAAAACTTTCCTAGTCTGCTCATAGCTTAAAAATTATCAAAGTTATAATATTCATCCCCCACTGTCGCCTTATACAACTGAGTCATGACAAACCGGGTAATGGCGTAAGCAGCAAAAATAATCAATAAACCGATAACTGCCGCTATCAAAGTTTTCTTGGCCGAACCAATGGCGTCTTCATTCCCCGCCGAAGTCATCCACCTAAAACCAGCATAGAGAATGATAACCGTACAAATCGTACCCAATAAACCCAAGGCCACAATGATTATTTGGGCAACTGTAAAACGCACATCTTCGCTTCCCAAACCGGTCGCCTTACCATATTCCAACCCTAAATAAGGACCGGTACTCTGAGCCGAAGCCAACATCGGTAAACCAAAAACTAAAAACAAAGAAAAAACAACCGCTAACAAAGAAGGTAGTGCTATTTTTTTTGTGGACATAGTTTAAAACAATAAATACTGGCTACCCTCCTTTTTCTTACCACTATTTACTGCTCATGAGCAGTACCCTGCCCCGGATCATGATACGGGGCAGGGTGTGATTGTTACTAAAACTGTTTTAGTAGCCATCGCTACTGGCAAATGATTAGAGTTCTTCTGTCGCGTAATCTTCACCAGTGGTGGCCAAATACAATTGCTCAAGTACGAACCGGGCGATAGCGTAAGCGGTTAGAATAATACCCAAACCGATTACTCCAGCAATGATCAATTTCTTCGCTTCGGCAACCTTATCTTCATTACCGCCGGCTGTCATCCATTTGAAACCACCAGCCAAGACGATCACAACGGCGACGATACCCAACATACTCAACGCTACGTTGATAATATTGGAAATCATGTCGCGCAGATCCTGATTGCCTAAACCGGTTTTCTTGCCATAAACCAAACCGAAGTTTATCGTACCAGTTGCGTCCTCTGCGGACACCAACATTGGAGCCACAAAAGTTGCCAATATCAAAGATAGAACCACGGTTACCACTACCTTATTTTTTGCCAAATTTATTAACCAAGACATGTTCTCACCCCCTTTCTGTTTAGGGATAAATAAACTAAATAATTAGTTTTATTTTGCTTTTAAACTCCCGGTATCTATCGGAGTTAGCTGTATTCCCTCCAAACTCTTTCCGCCGGTTGCCCCCAATCCTTGAATCACGAGCTGTAGTATACCATAGGCAGCAAAAATGATAAACAGTCCAATCACTGCGCTCACCATCGCTTTCTGTCCCTTCTTAAATTTTTCTTCATCACCAGCAGCCGTGATGAACATAAAGCCGCCATAGACAAACACCACCAAGGTCACCGAACCGATCAACCCCATGGCATAAGCTATTATCTTTCCTAACAAAACTCGCATATCCAATAGGCCGGTCGGTTTGGCCACTGTCCCACCCAAAGGATTAATCAAGCTCACCACGGTTTGGCTGACATCTGAAGCTGCACCCGCCGGTGTTGTCCCAGCATCAACCCCCCCTGAAGCTGGTGGGGTATCGGCACATGCCCCCTCTTTCCATTCGCAAGCCTTACTACTGGCAATCAATGTCTTACACAATTTTTGACAATCAGAAGCTTCATCCCCAGTGCAATCCCAACTAGTTAATTTGGCGCTGGTCAAGGTCTTCTCAAAAGCAGCTGGACAATCCAAATTAATATGTTCTTTGACAAAAAGACGAACATAATCAGGGCTGCCAGCACAAGCATCACACTTAGTTGGGTCAGTCAGACAGTCGTCCATTTGGTTCGGTTCTTTGCAGAATATTAGGGAAGCGGACCCGTCTTTTATTTTACCATCCAAAAATCCATTCCACAGCACACCAAATACACCCGAGCCCATACAATCATCTTTCTGAGCAAAAACCAAATCACCAGCCGCTGTCTTAGCCACATCTCCTTCTTCGATTGGTCCTGATTCACTTCCTGTCCCATAAAAACAAACCGGAGATACTGTTTCTGCCCGGACGATTAGTGGCAACAACAAAAATGACCCTAGCAGTAGAAATGGTAAAACAAATCTTCGCTTTTCCATACACTTATAATTAATAGTTCCTAAAGTCATAAAGCGGACTGACCCCAACCGCATCTAATAAAAATTCTACCAAAATATAAGCAGATAAAGAAATCGCCATCCCTACAACCGCAGCTAAAATTATCTGATAACCTTTCCGTGTTCTCTCTGGATTGCCAAAAGAAGTGATTATTGTGAACCCACCGTAGATAAAAAAGGCAAAAGCAAATGAACCAATAATTACCAGAAGACCGTTGGCAAAATTCACTAATAACTGCAACAAATCATTGGTACTCCGGCAGGTTCCAGAAAAAGCGCAGGGGGGCAAGGCCCCTTTATAACCTTCGGGGGTGGGATATTTTTTCTGCCAGTATTGTGACTGAACATCCCCTGGAGCGCCAGCACTTCCTCCGGCCACTTCCGCACACGTACCATCAGCCTGCAATTCGCAACCGTTAAAAGCGGCACAGATAGATTTACATTTTTCTTTATTCGCCTCTTCATTGCAATCAACTGTTCCGATGGCTTTGGCAAAATCCTCTTGGCAGGAAGCAGCCACTTTTTGTCCCTGCTTCATTTTGGTCATTTGGCAAGTGCCACACTCATCTGAATTAACACATTTGTCATAATCCGCCTCCGGACAAGTGCCTTGAATGCACTTATAGCTAGTTATTTTTTCCGCATCAACCCCTTGCTCAAAGGCCTTGGCTATACTGTTAATACAATCGTCAGCGGTTTGATAACTATAAGGAGCATTAAAATCACCACCCAAAGAAAGATTCCCACTACTGCCGAATGGGAAAGCCAGGTTCAATGGTTCTGTTTCTGCTCCTTCCATCCAGGCACAATTACAAACATCCTTATCAGCCGCGGCTACTGACAATGGAGTGGCCAGACTGAACAAAACGCCAAAGGTAAGAAAAACTACAACAAAAAATATCTTAGGATGCATATTTATAGGGTTTGTTGAATTAATTGGGCCGCGTATTTCACTAAAGCGGCATCCCGATCCAATTTTTTCTTATCCGTACCACCAAAGGGCTGAAGGTAACTATGTAACATATCCTTGATCGCCTTTTCAGCCGCGACCGAATCCCGACCCCGATACCAATTTTTAGATTGCAAGAGATATTCAGTAAACGGTGCTAGCACCAAATCCTGGCGTTGCTCTTCCACCTGAGAACGGACTGGGCTGGGTTGTCTAACCGCTTCGGTATATTTTTTGATATTCTCCTTACTAGTGATGAACTTGATAAAATCCCAGGCTTCATTAGCGTTCTTACTCTTACGCGAGACTGTCTCCACCCAATAATTAGCAATATTTACCGGCGCGCTACTATTGAGTTGGGGTATGGGCAAAATTTCCACATCCATTTGTGGCGCTCGCGCTTTTATCCGCTGGTAATCATAAGAGAAACCAAAGTAAAAAGTCAGTTTACCTCGAGCAAAAGCCTGAAGAGCGTCCTCATTAGACTCATTCCAACAATAAACTTCTTTGGTGGGCTGGGCAAAATCTGTATAAAACCTTAAGGCGGCCAAGGTAGCATTATTCTCTTGTGGTTTATCCAAACCAGCGGTAAAGGCCACCCGATTACCCTCGGTCATTTTCACCCCACTCTGCAACATGAATAAAGACAAAAGATCAAAAGCCCGAGGAATATTATTCCCTGTTCCCAAAGCCACCCCGGATTGGACAACATTTCCCTGAGCGTCAAACTTGGTGGTCGCCTTGACTGCTTCCATAAAATCTTCCCAAGTCTGGGGTGGTTCAGGAATGTTAGCTTGATCCAAAAGTTCTTTATTGTAATACAGAGCTAAAGTATCGACAGACAGAGGAAGACCAATAATTTGACCGTTAACAATGGCGTCTTCGTAGACAGTAGTAATAAAATTAGACTTAATCGCCGCTGGTGTCGGCATTTTTACTTCGATCGGAGTCACGATGGTTTCTTTCGCATATTTCCCCTTGATCTGCACATCTGCTACTTTGACACTGGCTGGCATGTCCGCTAGTCGATTAAGATATTTACGGATATCTTTCACATTTACCGAGATAATATCCGGCGACACATCGTCAGCCAAGGCATTCAAAAGTAAGGTGTCAAATTCTTCATAACCCACCTTACGAATATCAACGGTCACATACGGCCGCATCTTTTTATATTCTTCTGCCATTTGTTCCAAGATGCCGATATCATTGGTGATCGTCCAGTATTTCAAAGTTACTGGTTTGATTGCGGCCTGTTCTTCGGCTGACAATCCTTTACAACCAAAGCCACTGATTAACAAAACAACTGCGGCCAGAAGGGAAAATAATTGTTTGGTTTTTTTCATAGTCTTATTATTTTTTGAAAGCTTCAAAGACAAAATTTACCACGACATAACTAGACAGGACCACAATCACCCCTAGACCGGTCTGCACTAAAATTTTTTGGGCATGAGCTCTCTTATCTGGGCTACCGCCGGAAAACATCCAAATGATTCCGGCATAGACAAACATGACTAGAGCAATACTTCCTAATAATTGTAAAATAGTCTTTATAATCTTCCCTAAAAGACCTTGCAAGGTCACTTTACCGCCGATTTGATTCAATTTACCCGCTCCTACTCCCAAAGAAAACGGAGCAGAAGTAATGATCGTTGGCCCACCAGCGTCCCCAGCCTCATTACTCACTGGCGTCCCTCCATCCACATGCCAATTTACAGAAAAATTTTCACAAAGATTCTCCGTCCCTCCGGGTACTTCTATATCGGTAATCAGGGGCTTTAATCTGCTTTCACATTCTGCCGTCCACCAGTAAACAAAATCCTGGGCCTCTTTTTGCATTATTCCCCCGCACCCCGCCTCCTTACTTCCCTCTCGGACATAACATTGATAGCCAGTATACCCGTCACTGGCTGCCCGTAAACTGCATTGACTTACCAAAGTAGATGTTTCTTCTCCCTCGTTCAGATTGGGCATGCACACCCATTTGATATCCACCCCGATGATCAGGGCGGCTCTTACCTCGTCATTACTCTTACCTTCTTTCTGCATTTGTTCCACTTCTTGAATATTTTCCAAAAGCTTCTCTTTGGCCGTCTCAATCGGCAGTTCCGAACACACACAGTACTTTTCGGCTTGCACAAAAACAGGAAACAAAACAAAACCCAGGGCCAGAAACAAACTGGCCGCTCCTAAAAAAATCCATTTATTTAAAAGCTTCGAAAACAAAGGTGACAATAACATAGCTGGCCAAAACGATAATTATTCCTAAAGCTGATTCTAATAAAATCTTCAAAGCCTTGCCCTGTTGATCTGATTTGCCGCCAGCGGTCATCCATAATACCCCGGCATAGACAAAAACCACCAAAGCCACACTGCCTAATAATTGAAGAGCGATTTTAATCATCACCCCGATAAAGACCTGAATTTTCCTCTGGCTCCCACCCAAACCCAATTGATCAATTTTTTTCGCATTCGCACCAAAACTAAAATTGAAACCACTTGCTGCCGCCCCAGTACTCGTAGCTGCACCGGCTGTCCCCACAGTAGTACCTTTCAAATTTTTATAACTAAAATTGACACTAAGAAAATCACAGGGACTAATAAGTTCCGAAACTCCGTCCCCGGAATATTTTTGGTACGGTACTAATTTGTCACTGCACTCTACCTGGGCCCAAGCTGACAAATCCTTGGTATGAGCAATGGCCATCTCTTCGCAACTGGCGTATTTTTGCTCCACTTCACAGGTATAAGCGCTATAAGCACTATCACTGTGCAGTTGTTTGTTGCATTCGGCCAAAATCGTCGCTTTGTCCCCGCCCGTTACTCCCTCCAAACACACCGCCTGACTCTCCAGCTTTATTTCATCAATCTTAAAGGCCGGATCAGCCTGTTGTTTTGCCTTTAATTCCTCAAATATTCCAGCACTGGCGGCCTTAACTTGTTCGGTTGTTTCAGAGGCACAAACACACAGGTCAATTGCTCGCGCCACTGACCCAACAAAAAATAAACCCATGACAATTATCAGTCCAAATAAAATTTTTTGTCCCCTTCCGGCCATAAGATAATTATTTCTTTCTGTTCCTTACCCGTTTTTGGTAAAAATGCTTAGTGGCTCGCATTAATTTTTCATCATCGCCAGTGTCTAAAAACTTACCTCGATAAATATAAGCGTAGAATTCACCCTTCTGAGCCAGAGCATTAGCCGCATCCGCCATCCAGATCTCACCATCTTTGCCTTTTTGCTGTTGTTCTAGCGCTGACCAGATCTCCTTGGTAAAAACATAACGCATCCCTCCTACCACCAGATGATCCGGAGAAGCATTTTCTAGGGCTGGTTTTTCCACAAATTTCTCTACCCGGTAAGTCCGAGGGGCAACTAGACGACCATATACATTGCCATACCGAACCAAGTCCTCTTTATTCCTCAATTGCTGCACCCCAATTACCGGGGCGTGATATTTTTTATAAACTCGCAACAGTTGTTTGATGGCTGGAGTAGCCGAATCAATAATACTATCGCCCTCTGAACAGACAAACGGATCGTCGCCAATCAATTCCTTGGCCATTAGTAGAGCATGGCCATTCCCCAAAGCTTCATTCTGGTAAGCATAGCTGATTTTCACTTTTCCCAATAAGTCCACCAAGTGTTCAATCCGATGATACTTGTCTTTGGCTCTTAATGTTTCCTCATATTCCGGATTGCGGCTAAAATAATCCTCTATTAGTCTTTTTTCCTTATTTATTATAATAACCACTTCCTCCATTCCACTCCCCACTAATTCTTCTACCGTATACTGAAGAACCGGCTTATCCAAAACCGGCAACATTTCTTTGGGTAACACTTTAGTGACCGGCAAAAAACGCGTCCCCAAACCGGCCGCTAAAATTACTCCTTTGCGTATCTTCGACATAACTAATTAACTGTTAATTGTGTATTCATTATAACAAGAAAACTCACTTTACCCAAGCCTAAAGAATCTCTTCCCAGCTGATTAATTCATAAGAATTACCTGTCGGAAAACCCGGGGGCGGATAATACTTCAGATTACCATCATAACTGTGGTTGGTATTTTCGTAACCAGAAATCACATGCCCCCAACCGCTCACATATTTCCAGCCGCCGCCGGCAAAAGAAATCTGCGAACCAAAAATAGTCAGGGTGTCCTTAAGGTCACCGTCGTAGTAGGGACGATGCACTGCTCCGTATTGAGAAAGCATAGCAGCATTTATTTCCATAATATCCGGCGTCTCGTAAGGCACAATCACATTGCCCTGGGCCATCAGACCAATTACATCATCCGCTGCTTTTTCCTTGTAAGTCAGGTTGTTATTCACAATAATCGTCATGTAAGTTTCCTCTTGAACCGGAAACCGGCCGGCCGCAATGGTTATTCGTCCGTCCACCACCCCCTCAACCCAGACGTGGTCATCGCTAAAAATCATACCATTGGCCGGTAAATTATCAGTGGAAACAAAATCCTCGGTTTTGATGTCAAAACAATTTTGATCATAAACCCACCATTTTCCATGCTTTTCCCCCTGGCCGTTATAACAATCTCGGTTGTTCACCACATACAGATCATAAGTACCATCTTCGGCAAATACCAGATGCCAGCCTTCTTTTCCCGAAGTATACAGATGCAAACCACCATCCTCATCCGCCGCCTCCATTATCTTAGACATGTCCCCACTCACCAAGTCAAAATCAATAGCCGGCACTGGATAGACCCAAAAAGATTTAGGTCCACCGCCTCCCCACACCCCGTCATGCCACTGGGTTAAATACTGATAACGATCCTTAGCGCTCTTTACCCAAGAGTCAGTCGTCCCATCAAAGCGGATACCACCGTTGGAATGAACTGTGCCGTGTACTTCTGTGGTATAACTAAAATTCATGTTGGCATTAGACAAAAAAGTGTAATCCGCCCAAGACGGGAATCCCACTCGTACTTGGATAGTGCGAGTAGTCGAGGGATTAACCACAGTCCAACCTGTAGAACGAACCACTACTACCGTACTCCCTGACAAAGGCGGATCAATATCTAAAGAAAAATACCCAATCAAATTCCCGTCTTTGTCTAAATACTCATGTTCATACGGCCCGGCTGATTCTTCCCCCTGGCCATCATAATAATCAGTGGGGTTGTGGGCCAAATGCCAACGATAATAGTTGATACCTGCTTCGGCGATATGAAAGGCGATGTCTCGATCATATTTCCGGTTGGAAGCCTTGCTTTCAAACAAGGCATAACTAGTAATACCCAGGGTAATCATAGTAAAGGCGACCGTTCCAAAAACCAAAGCCATGACCAAAATGTTGCCTCGATTTTTCTTATTAGACACCAACCAACACATATCAGGTTTGTTTAAGATTTCTAACCTGTACGAGAGTCTCCACTTGCAAAGGAACTGGTGTTTCGGTCGGATCTTTTTCTAGTTCTAGATGCAAACGCACTGACCGCACATTCGCCGCCTCAATCGGTTCAATCAGGGCGCCTTCACTACCAGTGTAATCTTCATCATAATATAGAAAAACTGGTTCATCTTTGGTTAAATTAACCACATCACTCGCTAAAATCTTCTCTGTTTCTTCTCCCTCATACGCCAGAGGGGTACCACTAGGTTTGATCACTCCCATTTTAAAATCTGTACCAGCTAAATAAAAACGGACGCGTTCTCGATAAGCATCACCATCCACATTAGCATAAAGGACCAGGGTAGTTGAGGAGGCTGATTCCAAAGCAAAAGAACCAATATTAGAACTTTCCGCCCGACGAACGATGTCAACCACTTTTTGCAGAGCCTGCCGACCCTCGTTTTGGGTCTTTAGTTGCTCCCAGATAACGGCATTATAACGAAAAGAATAAATTACCAATGCAGTCAAACCGGAAACCAATAAAGAAACAATCGCAATAACAATAATTACCTCTAAAAGAGAGAACCCCAATTGTGATCTTTTCCTCATATTAGGCTGGGGTAAGATTTACTGACAATAAAGTATTCCCTTCCACGGTGACGGTCGTAGCATATTCAGAATAGCCAACGCCAGTCACTATCAAAGAATACTCCTGGTTGCTCAAATTACCGAAATAGGCCTGGCCCGGGGGTGTGCAGGCATTAGTATAAGTTAGGGCCAGACTAGATATAGTGGGGGTGTAGGTCGTGGAAGCGGTGGATAAAAATAATTTATAACGAAAGTATTGATCACCGTCGTGAATTTCCGAAATAATATTGTTAGTGGAATCGTAATAAGTAGATCCAGTGCCATCAGGACCCAGATAATTCCAAAACTCCGGGATCGTGGATGTGGCCGTAGCCACCTGCCAACGGACCGCATCTGTTCCCACAGCTTCTGGCTGAGCCAAAGGTTCCCAAATTAAAGAACCATAGTTGGCTTCTGTACCTAAATCAAAAACCGAAGATTCAAGCTGACCACCAGATACATAACCAGGCCACAATTCACTTAACTGAATATTCCCGGGATCAGCCATCACTTCGACTCGACCATCATCTGACCAGTACTTGGTTAAATCCTCGGCCAATAGCTGTCCTGTCCCACCAGACCAATCGGTCTGGCTCTTGTGACCAACGCCAGTCAATTGACTAGAAGAATAGCCAATAGCTGACAAAACAGCGGTGGCATTAGGTACGGCCTGACCAGTAATACTGTCCGTCACATGTACTAACAAAGAATGGCTGGTATTAGGTCCCAAAATTAGTTGCACCGGCTGATCCACTCCTGGTAAAACCGCCACTGGTAATTGCGGAATGGTCCCCAACAAATCGTAATTATCACTGTCCAGACTATAAATGTCCCAAATCAAATTCAGCCGACTATACAGACCACCCCCGTCAGTATTCACAATTTCGTTAACTTTATAGATGTCCGGTTCTGTGCCAGACAATTTGGTTCCAATCAAACTGACCGGAACACTTGATTCAGATACACACAGGTTGTTAACGGTTGAGAGCAACAAAGAAGAAACTAAATCAATATTGAAACCAATTTCCGTCACCTCCTGGGCCACTACTGAGGCAGGTAATTTTGTGGGATGAGGATTTTCTTCCGAAGGAATAATCGTTTGGTCAGTGGTAAAATCATCTCCGTCTTTAGAAACACTGACTTGATAGGCTCCGATACCTTCGCCCAAATCTACCAGCCGCAACATTCCTTCGTTATCAGTCGTATCCCATAAATCAATCGCCGGATCAGTAGAGGTAGCCACCACATGCACATCCGCGCCCCCAACTGGTTGTCCCTGGGCATTCAGAACATTGATAAACAAGGCGCCATGATCCAGGCTCCCTTCCAAATTTTTCGGGGAAACAAAAGTGGTGGCAATCAAGGACTGCTTTTGACCACAAGTATCACAAATTACGGCTACCTCTACCAATTTATAATCAGCCGGAGCTATATCATTCGGAACCCCACCGATTACACCGTCAAATTCATCGTCAATATTGCGGACAGTGCGAGTCAATGTAAAATCAATACCATTCCGAGTCGTGGTAGCGATGTGAGTCAAGACACCGCTTGGGCTACCATTAATAATTCCAACATCAACAAAACGTAAGTTACGAATTATTTCCAATTCTTCATTGAGAATCCCTGTTTCCACCACTCGCAACCGCGACTGATAAACTATTTTAAAAACAAACTGCAGGCCACCATAGATCCCGGCGGCAAAAATTACAAAAACCGCAATTGCTATCACTACTTCTAATAACGCAAAACCTCTGCTGTTTACAACTGCTTTTTTCATGTGGTTATTATATCATAATACTTGACTTTTTTCTCTTAATAGGGCAATATAGCAGCACTTTTAACATTTATTTTCTATGAAAACCGAGATTAAGACTCTTCCTAAATCCCAAATTCAACTCACTATTACTGTTTCTCCAGCTGATTACGAACCGTTTTTGGACAAAGCCGCTTCTCGTTTATCTCAAACCATGACCATTAAAGGATTCCGTCCTGGAAAGGCCCCTTTGGAAAAAATCAAACAGGCGGCCGGTGAAATGGCCATCCTTAACGAAGCTTTAGAAGATATTGTGCAATCCTCTTTTTATGAATCTGTTCAAAAAGAAAAACTGGAAACCATTGGCATGCCTCAGATTAAGGTAGACAAGATCGCTCCTGGCAATGATCTGGTTTACACGGCCACTGTCGCCACCCTCCCTCAAATAAAGCTCCCCGATCTAAAAAAGATTAAAGTGGAAAAAACAGTAAAAACTATTGGGGAAAAAGATGTGGAGGAAACCATTAGTGCTCTACGCGGGATGCGGGCCCAAGAAATCTTGAAAGCTGGTCCGGCGGAATCAACCGACAAACTGGTAATTGACATGGATATGTTTATCGACAAAGTCCCGGTGGATGGCGGACAAGCCAAGGACTACCAGGTCTATCTCAGCGAAAACCATTATATTCCTGGCTTCAATGACCAAGTCAAAGGCCTTTCTGCCAACGAAGAAAAGGAATTCAGCCTTGATTTTCCTCCTACCCACTATCAAAAAAACCTGGCTGGAAAAAAGGTGGACTTTAAAGTAAAAGTAAAAAGTGTTTTCGAACGCCAGCTCCCTGAACTAAACGAAGATCTGGCTAAAAAACTTGGGCAAGAGAGTGTGACCAAGCTTCAAGAGCTAGTACGTAATAATCTGCAAGAAGAAGCAAACCTGCGCAGTGAACAAAAATTGGAAGCGGAAATCCTGGACCAATTGATTGAAAAAACAGAGTTCAACGATCTACCAGATGTCTTGATCGATGCGGAAAGACAAAAAATGTATTACGAATTAAAAACCGACTTAGACAAACATGGCGTGGATATTACTGACTATCTACGTGATTTGAAAAAAACCCCCGAACAAATGTATGAGGACTTCCGGACGCAAGCGGAAAAACGCGCTCGTGCCGCCCTGCTCTCCCGCCAAATAGCCGAAGAAAACAATCTGGATGTGCCCAAAGAGGAATTGGAAAAAGAAATAAAGGGCATGGAAGAAATCTATAAAGATAACCCCGAATATCTGGAACGACTGAAACGAACCGAAGTAAAAAGTGTAATCGCCTCCACCTTACAGAATCGTAAGGTAATGGACTGGCTGAAGAAACAACTCATCAGTCAATAAGTACTCTCTGTACCACCCACACCCTCATTTGAGGGTGTTTTATTTAACCCAAAAATCAGTTATACTACGGCCACACTATTTTTTCTATGATATCTCCAGAATTAAAAGCCTGTCTCAACCTGCTCCGTCAAACTAATAAGTTATTAAAAAAAAGATTTTCTGAAAATGCCGCCCGCAGCATTTCTTTTAAATCTCACAAGGAAATTGTCACGCCCACGGACATCGAGGTCAACCAGTTCATTACCAAAAAACTTTTAGCCTCTTTCCCTGATGACGACATCGTCAGCGAAGAAGCGGAGTTTATTGATCGACCCGGATCCCGACGCTGGCACCTGGACCCTCTTGACGGCACCACCAATTTTGCCTACGGATTACCTTTGTTTGCCACCTGTCTGGGCTTGGAGAATAAATCGGGAATATTCCTAGGGGCCATCGGCCTACCCTTAACCGACGAAATTTATTACGCTGAAAAAGGACGCGGAGGATTTTTAAATGGTAAAAGAATTTCTGTTTCCAAGACCAAAGAAATAAAGGCTGCCCTAATGCTGATCTGCCGCGGACATTCCCCAGCCGGAAAAAAACGATTTAAGTGTCTGTTAAAAAAATTTAATCTGGGCGCTGGGCGCTGGCGCATCTTATCTTCTGCTGGTATTGAATTGGCGGCTGTGGCCAGCGGCAAAGCAGACGCCTGTCTATTATCCAATGTTAATTCTTGGGATGTCGCTGCCGGTGTCATCCTTATCCGCGAAGCGGGTGGGCGAGTAACAAATTTTCAAGGAAAACACTGGCAAGTCGGAGACAACACTCTCCTGGCCTCCAACGGCCGTATCCACCACGCCATTATTACGAAAACAAAAAACATTTACTAAGCATATGCATCGAATCAAGGTCTGGGTCACACCTCGGGCCAAAGAATCGTCTTTGCTAGAAATAAACGACGGTGGTGTCTGGCGGATAAAAATAAAAGCCCCTCCGGCCGAAGGAGAAGCTAACAAAGAATTGCTCCAATTTTTAAGTCGCCACCTCCAAATTCCAATTTCACGAATCAGAATCGTTCATGGTTTTAAAAGTCGCCACAAAACCGTTGAGGTTGATTAATGCGGCAGGTCCACCCCCCCCTTACTCCAGGGATTGCAGCGTAAAATTCTATACCCTGCCTTGAGGCTTCCAACTAACAAGCCTCTTTTGACAATCACTTCCTTGGCATATTGGCTACAAGAAGGATAAAAGCGGCAATAACCATGGGGGAACCTACTCCGAAACCAACCATGATCTGGAGAAATTGTTTTTTGATATAACCAAATCAAACATAGAATAAAAAACTGAAGAATCTTGATCGGGTTGAACCTCATATGATCTTGGCCCGTTGTAAAAGGGCCACCATTTGTTTTTCTATATCTGTATACTCCAATTTCGCTGATCCGGCTTGGGCGATAAAAGCGAGATGATAACCCCTAACCACCTTTTTTTCTTGTAACAATAGACGAACCACCTCCCGCATTTGCCTTTTTAAACGGTTTCTTACCACCGCTCGTTTATCTATTTTTTTGCTAACCAAAAAACCAATCCTTAAATCTTTGATTGAATACTTGCGCCGCGGATACTTGTCTGGTTCTAGACGCCAATATTTTAAACTAAAATTTTTCTGCGGCAAATACTGCCCAGCTTCAAATAAAATAGCATAGTCTTTCATGCGCGTCAGACGGTTTTCTTTGGGTAGCATAATGTTTATTAATCTCCCTAAGTATAACAAAAAGAGCCTCGCTTTGGCGAGACTCTTTGATTTATCTTGTTTTTCTGGTTCGCTTGCCTTTGCGTTCATCACTGACCGTCAATTTCTTTCGGCCTTTGGCCCGGCGGGTCTTTAAGACTCGACGACCGGTTTTACTTTTCATTCGTTTACGAAAACCATGGGCCTTGGCTCTTTTTCTCTTTTTTGGCTGATATGTTCTTTTGGGCATACAAATAATTATTGATGTCCCTCAGTTTATTATTTCCCGCAACTTTTGTCAAGTTTACACCGGCAACATGATTGTCACTGACTGATTTCCAGACTGGATGAAACTTCCATCTGAAAAATAAGCCTTGCCATAATAAGTATAGGATTCATCACCCTTAAATGTGCCAGGGAAATTCGTCCTAAGCATGTTCGCTACGCTGGAATAAGCACAAACTTCCTGCTGATGACAGACACTAGCTACCAGACCATTAATATACACATAAGTCCGCATCAGTTGTTTGTCTTCCGGATTAACCGTTGTCGTAAAAGTCACCACTTCATTCCCCATGTATAGATTACTTTTTTGCACGGGATCAAAGTGTACACTAATGGTTGGATCCTTAGGAACCGCTTTAATCGACAGCATAACCGGAGTCGTCACCTTATAACTACCATCAGTAAAGAAAATGGCTGCTTTATATTCTATCTCTGAACCAGCAAAAGCCGGATAGGGACCACCAATATAATAACAACTTAGGGTGTCACAAGTTTTGACCACTGGTCCGTTAATATAGATGTTGATGTGATGAAACTCTTTGCTCCCGGCAGTTCCGGTGGCCAAGAAAGTAACTGTATCTGATTCTTGGACATAGACCTTGTCAGGGACAACAGAAATAGTTGGCTCTACATATTCTGGCTGGGCTGGAGTCGGTGGTGGATTGTTGTCACCGCTTGGAAGGGGGTTGACTGCTACTGTTGAATAACCCGTGGTCAACCAAGTGCCACTTTTGAAGTAGGCAGTGGCTGCATAATTTATCTGACTACCAGCGTATTCAGTATAAGGGCCACCAAGATAAACACATTCTAATGAAGAACAGCTCTTCACTAATTTTTTGTTGACAATAATCTCCACATAGCTAAATTCCTCGCTCCCACTGTTTACTTTGGCGGTCAATAGCACCTGCTCTGTCGCACCAATCACTTGTTTATTCGGACTAACAGAGACTTTTGGAGCGTTATAGGTTTGGGTCTGTTCAGGGACAACTTGGAAACTGCTATTCACTGTCAGCTTTTCGCCATTCTCCGCGGTTAAAATATATTTATAACTTACCGTACCAATTTGACCCACTGTCATTGGCCCGAAAACCGCGCCACAAACCAAGGACTTCACACAAGTATGAAACACCTTGCCTCCATAAATCACCTGAATCTTACTCAAAGCCACTTTGTCTTTTGCGTAGATGGTAGTAGTAAACAACTCTCCCACTTCCACTTCTGAACCAGAAGTAATTATCTTTTCATATTCAGGCAAAGGTTGAGTTTTAGTGGTAGTGTCTGTTGCTTTAGGAACAGTCGGACTTGTTTTTTGAGTAGTCGTACCGGAGGTGGTCGTGGTCTTAGAAGTTTCCTGGGTACCAGACTCTTCTGTCTCTACTGCGCTCTCCTCATCCAAAACCTCAAATTCACCTCGTTCACCAGAGATAACACCCTTGTCATCAAATACTGAAACAGAAAAATTGTGGTCACCAACATCCTCTTTTTCATATGGACCGGACTTGGCCTGACAAATCTCATCTTTTTCTGTACAAGTGGTAATTAGTTCACCATCAATATAAATTTTTACCTCTTTGGCGTCTTCTATAGCCGCAGGATTAATGATGATGGTAAAAATTTCTCCAATCTTTATGGCCTTATTACTAGTAAACACTAACTTTGCTTTCTCCTCTGCCTCTTCCTCTGTCGTATCCTGATGCCAAATACCTTGGGAGATTTTTTCCCAATTTTGGCTAAGTAGAGCCCAAAATATAGATGTCAGAATTATCACTGACAAGGCCCCGATACTTATCAACAGGGCTAATGGTTTGTTTTTGAAAAACATACCTGTCTTTTTTAAAAAAATGGCTTATTTTACACAAAAAATTATACCAAAAAAACAAACTTTTGTCAAAAATTATACCAAAACCCGAAAGAATGGCTAACCTTATCCCCACCATCCACAGTTTGTCCCCAAATTATTCAGTTCTTAGCTAAAATATGCGTTTTTTCTTTCTGATAATTATGATAGAATAGGCCTGAACTTAATTTTTCCCTTTTATTATGACCAATCATGAGATCTGGCAAGCTGTTCTGGCGGAATTTGAATTAGCCCTTTCTAAGGCCAATTTTACCACTTGGTTTAAAAGTACAGGTGTGGCTAGTTTAGAAAGCGGCCAGGCCACCATTTGCGTACCTAATGCTTTTACCAAGAGTTGGTTAGAAAAAAAATATCACCAAGACATTGTAAAAAGCCTGGAAAGGGTGACCAACAAGCCAATAAAACGGGTAGATTACCGAGTGGAGAATATTAAAAATATCGAAGAACACGAGTGCTCTCTTTCTCCTCAACCAACCGTTTCTACTGCCGCCACCCCAATCTATTCTGAACAACAGAAAACTCTCGCCACCCGTTTTGGCCTCAGCCCCAAATATATTTTCAGTACTTTCATTGTTGGTAAAGGCAATGAATTGGCTCATGCTGCGGCCCAAGCTGTTGTTTCTAAACCTGGGGAGGCCTACAACCCTCTTTTCATCTATGGCGGAGTGGGTCTGGGCAAAACCCACCTGCTTCAGGCCATTGGCAATGCCATGTTAGAGACCAATCCAAATACGAAAATCGTTTACGTCAGTTCTGAAAAATTTACCAATGAATTTGTAGCTGCAATCAAAGAAGGTCGAGGGAAGGAGTTTAAGGATCGGTATCGAAACACCGATCTACTTTTAATCGATGATATCCAGTTTATTGGCGGAAAAGAACAAACTCAAGAAGAATTCTTTCATACCTTTAACGAGCTCCACCAACAAGGAAAACAAGTAGTGATGACGTCTGATCGTCCGCCCAAGGCTATTCCGGCCTTAGAAGATCGACTAAGAAGCCGATTTGAGTGGGGAATGATAGCTGACATTTCTTCACCTGATTTGGAAACAAGAGTGGCCATCCTTCAGGCTAAGTGTCAAGAAAAAAAGTTTCCTCTGGCCATTGATGTGGTTCAAATGATCGCCACCAGCGTCCAAAGCAATATCCGCGAATTAGAGGGGGCATTAAACAAAGTAATCGCCATCCATCAATTAAAAAACACACCTCCGAGCAAGGAAAGCGTTCGTTCTATCTTGTCCACCCTGGAGAGCCAGGCTATGAAACGCTCCATCACAGCCAAAGATATTATCAATATAATCTCTGAGTTCTACGGTGTCCAAATTGATGATATCATCGGTAAAAGCCGAGAAAAAAGATTGGCTATGCCCCGTCAAATTATTATGTATTTATTAAGAGAAGACTTAAAAATGTCCTATCCGGCCATCGGCCAAGAATTGGGTGGGCGCGATCACACCACCGCCATGCACGCTCACACTAAAATTGGAGTAGAAATTGAAAACGATCCTAAGTTAAAACAAGAGATTGATTCCATCAAACAAAGACTGTATGTTAATAATCTGTGATTATCCTTTGTTCCAGGTCTGATAAGTTGTTGATTAAGCCTCTGAAAAATGTAATCTACTTGTTTATATCTAGAACCACTTATCAACACCTTTTAAAACAAAACTGTCTTTTTCCCCAGCGCCCCACTTTCATCCCCTTTTCCCTGTTAACTCTTTTTAATCTAAATCTAGCCTAATTCTCCACTTTTCCCCTCTATCCACTTCTCTATTACTATTATTAATTTAATATATTAAATATAAAGCAAGAATATGAGATTTATATGCACAAAGGAAAACTTGTCATATACCTTGGACTTGGTGAGTGGAGTAGCAAGCAAACAAGCCAACCTCCCCATCTTGTTAAATATATATATTAAAGCCGAAGAATCCGGAGTAAGATTATCAGCCACAAATTTGGAGGTGGCGATTCGGGCTAATCTTCGGGCCAAGGTGGAACGAACCGGGACATTTACCATTCCTGCCAAAACCTTAACCGATTTTGTTCATTTGTTGCCAGAAGAACAGGTGGAGTTGGAGTTAGAGGGTAATGAATTAAAAATAAATTGTGGGACATCGTCTACCAAAATAAAGGGGATGCCGGCGGATGAATATCCGGTTGTGCCAGAAGTAGAAGAAAATCATGCTTATGCAATTAAAGTTGATGATTTGAAAAAAGGTTTGAGTCAGGTGGTTATGGCGGTGGCCAAAAATGAGATTAGGCCAGAATTGGCCGGGGTCTATCTTGGTTTCTTTACTGACCGCTTCCCCGGACTCATCCTTGCTGCCACTGATTCCTATCGTTTGGCCGAAAAGAAGTTGGAAGTGGCGCAGGGAAAAGATGAGGTGCGTTGTATTCTTCCGGCTCGGGCCGTTTACGAGATGATTCGTCTTTTGGGATTGGGGAATGGTAAACAAGGTGAATCCCAGGCCAGATTGTGGGTGAGCGATAATCAGCTAGCGCTTCGCTATGATGATTTTGAAATGACCTCCCGGCTCATTGATGGTAAGTATCCGGAATATTCTCAGATTATTCCTGATAAATTTAAGACCACCGCTATTCTTTCGTTGGAGGAGGTGGTTAAGAAAATAAAAGCCGCGAGTCTGTTTACCACGACCGGTGTAAACGCTGTTTCTTTTGATATTAATGCTGGTCAGGGTACGTTGAATATCTCTTCTACAAATACTCAAACCGGGGAGCATGCTTCGGAGATTGATGCTGATATTACGGGTGAAGAAAATTCCATTTTATTAAACCATCGCTATGTGTTGGATGGATTGCAAAATATGGATGATGATCGGGTTGGCTTTATGGTAAACAGCGGTGATTCACCCTGTTTGTTTAAGTCTCAAAAAGACGGGGACAGCTTTTTGTACATTGTCATGCCCATTAGGCAATAGGCCATAAGATAAAATAAACAAAAGCCACCTGTTTAAAGGGTGGTTTTTTTGTTTTAAAAAAGGGGGTAAGGCGGGAGGAAGGAGGTCTTGGGGGGATTAGGGCGGGTCCTCAAATGGCAGGATGGTCATCTGGTAGCGTTGGGCAAATTCCAGTTCGCGGTTCACCCTGGCCGAACCAGCCAGATCTTCTGTGAAGTACACAAAAGCTTTTTGGCGTAGGCGCATGAGAGTCAGGATGAAGAACCAGAAGTAGAGATAGCCCGTGCCATTCCAGAGCCAGGAAAGGAATTGTCCCCCCTGGTTGGGGTTGAGGACAGGGGTGCCGGTGGTCTCGACATACTTCTGTCTTTGTCTCGCCAGATTAAGGTTGCTGGCTTTGTCCCAACCCTTGTCTTTGTTGGGGGCGATTCTTGTGGACAGGTATGCCCTCTTAGTCAGGGCGAGAAAGATCTGTTTCCAGACCCAGGGTGTACTGAGCACCAAACCCAGAATGAACCGTCCATGCCACAACGGGCGGTAGGAGCCATTGGCTCCGATGATGGAAAATGCCTGCTCCTTTTTGGCGATAGCCAGAATGATGAAACCCAGAACAAATTGAGTGCAGCCGACCAAAAGGATGAGGATAGTGAGATAGACCATTTCTTCCTCCGCGCAATTGAAAGAACTGAAAGAACCGTGAGAATTGTATCACACCAGTATTTTCTGTAAATGTTTTTAGTGTTATTGCCCCCTATTCCACTCGTAATTTGGTTTGAGAAGCGGCCGAGATTTGATCGGTGATGGAAATGGCTTCAGCTTCTAGTTTCCAGTCACCAGGCGGAAGCGAATTAATTTTTACCGGAATTTTGAAGTCAATTAAATTGGCGAAGTCGGTGATGGAAATGTAAAGATTTTTTTCGTTGTTCTGGTAGAGATAGATTTTTATTTCTTTTATTTCTGATAAACGGAAAGGGTTGAGAAAAAGAGTGGTGGGAAAAGAGGACGTGGTTTGTTCGTCTTTGCTCCAACTGACACCGGGTAATTCTGTCTCGGCCTGTAATTTAAAGAGAACCTCTTTTTCTATTAGATTACCAACATCATCTTCGGCAATGACCCGAAGGATGTGAGTTCCATTTTCTAGCCATTTGATGTATTTGTTTAGGTTGAAAGGATGTTCTTTGATTATTCCAGCGGGGAGATTGTCAATTTCATAACTGACTTTGTTTATTCCCCGCGGTGCACTCACCCGGATGTCGGTGTCTATTTGTCTGGTGGTGAAGATCTCGTTTTCTTTAGGGAAAACAATTTCTAAAGTAGGAATGAGTTCCAAAGAATGCGAGTCGTCAAAGTCTGAAGGGGGGTCAGAAAAGATAATACTCCAGTTTGGATCTTTGGCTTTTTGGCGATTGGCCCAATCTTGGATGGCGGCTTCCCAAATTAGGTATTGAGGATCATCTTCCGGGTGTTCGGGGATTGGTCCGAGAGGATCGTCTTTTTTTACATAATGCAAAATGCAGTGAGCAGGCACATAGGTTCTGGTTTCAATATATTTTTCCGGAGTAGAGCTGGTGGCAATTTTTCCTGTAACCTTGTCTACCAACAAGGTGACAGAACCGCCCGTAGAACCGCGCAAAACAGGCTTTTCCGCGGTATTAGGTGGTGGTAATGGAAAGTTCTCAATTGGACTGTTGGCAAGGGCCAAACGCATGTATTCATTCCAGATCTCTCCAGCTACCCGACTGCCGCCATATCCTTGTTTCATAGGAGTGTTATTGGTGTTGCCTGCCCAAACTCCAGTAACCAGGGAGGGGGTGTAGCCCATGGTCCAGGCATCAACATAGTTGTTTGTGGTACCGGTTTTGGCCGCCACCGGACGGCCGGGGAGGGTTAAGGAGCTGTTGGTTCCAAAAACATAGGCCCGGGCCGCGTCATCGCTTAATACATTAGAGACGAGGCTGGTTATTTCCGGTTTAAGAACTGGTTCTCCTTTTTCTGTTTTCCATTCATATATTTTTTCTCCCTCGGCGTCTTCAACGCGGAGAATACTCACCGGCTTGTGTTTGGTGCCATTGTTGGCTAGGGTGGCATAGGCGCTGGTGTGTTCCAAAAGATTGACCTCACCACCACCCAAGACCAAAGACAGTCCAGCCGATTCAGCCTTGAGAGTGGTGTAGCCGAGACGTTCAGCAAATTTTACTGCCTGCCCAGTACCCACCAAGTACATGGTTTTCACTGCCGGAATATTGAGTGAGCCTTGTAAGGCTTGGCGCATCGTAACTGGCCCGCGCTCAGTCAAATCATAATTAAGAGGACGGTAGGGCTTGCCTGAAACAGCGAAATCAGTAATGACATCAAACAGGATTGTTTCCGGAGTGTAGCCAAGTTCAAAAGCAGCGGTATAGATAATTGGCTTGAAGGAAGAACCGGGTTGACGTTTACCTAAAGTGGCGACATTAAACTGGCCATTTATTTCATCATTAAAAAAATCACGTGACCCGACCATGGCCAGAATTTCTCCAGTTTTGGGGTTGAGAGAAACTAGGGCCGTATTGTTGGCCTGAGCTTCTAAAAGTTTTTCTTCGTTGTTTTTGATGGCCGTTTCAGCGGCTTGTTGTTTGTCCCAGTCGAGGCTGGTAATGACTTTTAGCCCACCAGTATCAACGGCCTGTTCTCCGTATAGGTCGATTAATTGTTTTTTTACATAAAGGACAAAGTGCGGGGCTTGGATATTGGTTAAATTGTTTTTTATGTTTATTGATTCGGCCTGAGCATTGTCCGCCTCTTCGCGGGACAAGTATCCTTCTTCAAACATTCTTTCCAAAACAAAGTCGCGACGATTTTTTAGAGCGACCAGATCATGGAGATATATGGATGGACCTTTGGGTAATCCGGCTAAGATGGCTGATTCGGACAGGGTTAAGTCTGAAACATGTTTTCCAAAGTAGGCCTGGGACGCCGCTTCTACTCCGTAGTTGACAGAACCGTAAGGAATTTCGTTGAAGTATATTTTTAATATTTGTTCCTTAGTATATTTTTGTTCCAGACGCAAAGACAGCACAATCTCTTTTATTTTTCGGCTTATTTTTCTTTCATTAGTAAGGATGGCGTTACGAACTAGTTGTTGGGTAATGGTTGAAGTACCGCCAATACGTTTGCTGGTGAAAATGCCGACAACCATGGCTCGGACAATGCTTAATGGCCGCACCCCTTTGTGTTCATAGAATTTGGTGTCTTCCGTGGCAATGACTCCATTAATTAAATCCTTTGGTACTTCCTCTAATTCCACCAGAGTTCTTTTTTCTTGGGCATATACTTCATAAAGGATGTGCTGGCCGGTCCGGTCATATATTTTAGTACTTTGGGCCACCTGGCGGTCAGTAAGACGGTCAGGGTCAGGCAGGTCCCGGCTTACCCAAGCTACGACAATTGAGCCAAAAAGGAAGGTAAAAACCAAAGCGACCAGACCAGAAAGCAGGATTTGTCGTTTTAGCTGTTTTTTTGTCCTTTCTTTTAATTTTGGCTTTTTTTCCCAAAAAAAGGCTAGAACCAGGACAAAGTATTTGAGGACGAAAAGGATGATTTTTATCGGTAAAATTACCCAAGAATACCAGTTTTGCTGTTTTGCCTTGCCCCACTTTTCTTTAATGATTTGACCGTGTTTAGATCCCCGATGTTTATTGTCAGGGTTAGCATAACCATAAGAACGGCTCTTGTCTTTGTTGGTCATATTGCGCTAGATTTAGCCAAAAAATACTAGAAATGTAAGTTTAATATATTATATCATACTTGACAAGAAGGAGATAATGTGATACACTCCGTTCGTTCTATAAGATTTAAGTATACCCAGGTAAACCTAGGGTATACTTTTTTATTAGTCTTAATCGAGCCTGGGCAACCGGACCAAGAACAAGACAGTATGAAAATATTCGGTCGGAAAATCAAGAAAAGAGAATTGTTGGAAAATGCCATGGGTTTGGCTATAATTTTGGCTTTTGTCGTGGATATGATGGTGCCAAGAGTAGTGTCTGCTCAAGCGGTTGAACCTCAGGCCTACCTTTTTGCCCCCTTGATTGATAATGCCCAGATTACAGAAGCGGTTCAGCCAATGTTCCCTCGTTCTGGCGAAAAGAAGCCGGTAAGGACTATTTGGGTGATTGCCACTGCTTATTCTTCTGACCCGGCTCAAACTGATGATACGCCTTGTATTCCGGCCAGTGGCTATGATTTGTGTGCTGCTTACGAGGCCAACGGGGTGGCTGATACCATCGCTGCCAACTTTTTACCTTTACACACACAAGTAAGTTTGCCCGACCTTTATACTAATCAAACTTTTGTGGTGCGTGACCGTATGAACAAAAAGTATGGTTACGGGCGTATTGATATCTGGATGCCGACTTATAAAGAAGCCAAAGACTTTGGTGTTCAGAGGATTCAGATGAATATCTACTAATCAAACAAAAGACAACACCCGGTACGTACCGGGTGTTTTGTTGTCAATTGGTCTGTTCTTATTTTTCTGATTGGAAGGTGGCGACAATAGCATCGATCATTTGTTTATACTCTTGGTCGGTTTTGGTGTCACCCATAGCCAGGGCCTGGATTTCATAATAGCCACCGGTTGCCGGGAGGCGAGCAATTAGCTGGAATGTGTGTTGCGGATTTTTTAGTGAGTACCAACCGACAAAATTGTTATTGGAATAAACCTGGACGTTTTCTTGTCCTTTGACATCGTTCAAGATGATATCTGAAAAATTTTCCCCCGCCACTTGGACAGTATCAGCCACAGTTTGGGGAACAAAGCCAATAACTATGGAGGCGCCGTCGTCAAAAGAAATTTGTCCGGAATATATTTTAGTACATTCACTTGTTTTTACTTGACCATCATAGTTGAGATTGGTTAACAAAGACCAATCAGTCGGGCAGGTATAGGAAAAATTACTGTCGGTGTCCACATACTTTTGTCCCGGAGTAGTTTCCGGAGAGATGATGGATTGGTTTTGGGGTAAATAACGGAAGATGAGAACGATGGCGACTACCACTACGAGGCTGAGAATTATTTTTTTTAACATATACTAACAGGTTAAAATTTATTGTTCTATTTTCTGTTTTTTATGATTAGTACGTCTTTTGGAATATCAAACAGTTCCGGAAAATCATTTATTTTGGCGTTGAAGGCGTAACCTTTTTGCAACAAGTCGGCGAATAATTCGTTTAGTACCAAAATATTAGTCCCTTGTTTGGTTTCTGGCATAGCAATGGCAAAATGATCATGCTCTGAAAATAATGCCTTGACCTGATTAAAAGTATAATCCATCAATTGGGAATAGGCCAGAATTTGACCAGCAGCCTGATGCTCATTGGGATTGTTGGACCTGGTCCCAATACGGAACGCAAATTTTTCCTTTACCTCAAAATGATCGCGGATAAAAGTCAAAACATCCTCGAAACGCCAAGGTTCCGTCCTCCCTTCAAAAAAGTTAGGGATTTTAGGTGCCATAATGGTTAATTAAGATGAATGAACCGATAAATTATTTTTTGTTTTGACACTCACTAAGATATTTATTATACATTTCTTTATTCAGTTTGGGGACGGCTGTGTCATCATATGCCTTCCAGTATGCCGCCTCCACACATGGTCTTTCACTGTTTATTTTCAGAATATAAAGAGTAAGTAGGATTACTGGTATTAAGATGATTAATAGCGAAATGATTAGTATTTTTCTCACAACTTTGGAATAATTGATTCAATTATGAATTGGTTGTTCGGTATTATCTTATATTGAATTTTTCTATATCCACTCTTTTCTTGATTATTGAGTCCCGTAACCCGTAGTTATTCCAGGCCTTTTTGCCAACCTCATTTTTTACATGCACGGTTAATTCGATGTGTTTTAGTTTTTTGTTTTTAAACCATTTTTTTAATTCCGCTAAAAATTGTTTGGCAATGCCGTTTTTTCTGGAATTTTTTTCTACGAATATGTCACTTATAAATCCAGTTTTTCTAATTTTGAAAACCGGCGGTCTTGAGCTTATTTCGCCAAGAGCATAGCCGATGATCTTTTTATCTTCCTCGGCCACCAGGAGTAGTCTTGTTTTGGCGTATATACAGCTCCGGAAAAATTTTTGATAGATCTTGTTTACATTTTTTACAGGAGCGAAGTAGGGGTCAAAAGCATAGTGTTGTTTTAACAGATTGACGCCGTATTTAGTGATTTTGTTAACATCTTTTAATTTTGCTTTTCTGACAATCATATCAGTTGAATTGGATGAAGAAATTACTTTTATATAATGTCTTTGTGTCTATAATATAGTGGAAGTATATAATGGGCCACGGCCGTATGTCTAACGTTGTTGGTTTGTGGTTCGGAGCCAGGTGGGTGGCAACATCGGCCAACCCCCTATTCTTCAAGATCAATCCAATAGAAACGTAGTCGTTCCCCTTGGTACACCTTTTTTTGTTGTAATCTACCTTTGTTTTTTTCAATAATCTTTTGCGAGGCGATGTTCGTTTCATTGCATGTCACCAGCACTTTATTAAGATTCAATTTTTTGGCTTCTTTCAGGGCGAGTGTCAAAATTTTATTACCGTAACCCCTTTTGCGTTTTGATGGTCTTATCGCGTAGCCAATATGTCCACCAAAATTACGTAAATTTTTGTTCAATTTATGTCTTATGCTCACGCGTCCAATGAAAGTGTCATTGTCTATGAGCCAAAAAGTCGAGGCGGGGACCATGCCTTTGGGAAGGTCTGTTCCTCTTTTATAACGCCGGCTCTCTTTAATGTACTCTTCAACTTTTGCGGGATTTCCTTCATTTTGTTGGTCAATTTTAAGGAATTCTCTCAATCCGTTTTGAAAACTTTTCTTGTACTTTAATGTGGGCTTGATTAATCGCATCGTAGAAATTATAGACGAGATGTTAATTACGGCTAACGTTCCTGGATATGCGAGATTTTGCGGAGCGTAGTGGAGGCAAATATGGGTGGAGGCTTTTGGGTAAAAGCCGTAACCGGGCATGCCGTGTTAATTGATGCATGCCTTTTCCTTTGTTTTCTGGTAAGAAAACTTGTTTTAAAAATTTTCCAATTTTTTTCTGTTTTGGATTTTACCTATCTTTTCCTTCCTAAATATGACCAAAATATTTGGGGCTTATATGAGGTCGGGTTTGGAAGCGGCAAATTATTAAAGAGATAAAGGTGCTCGGTAATAAAATATGGATAGAAATTATTATATATATCATCAGATGAAAGCCTGATAGGCCCGTCGTTAGTTGGAGAAGGAATCATCCTATTTGAGAAAGAACGTAAGAAAAAAATTCCCTCTCTTTTTAAAAGAGACGCCACCTTCTTTACATATGTTTTTCTATCTGCTATCGGAATGTGATGGAAGCATCCTTGGTCAAAAATAAAATCAAAAGTTCCTTTAAGTCCCTTTTCTTCCAGTTTCAGAAAATTACAACAAATAAAATTCACATCTGCCCCCACAAGTTTTGTATATTTACAGGCCGTCTCTATTGTTTTAGGGATAAAATCAACACCGGTAACATTCATACCATGCTTCGCTAAAAAACAAGATTCAACGCCGATACTGCATCCGACCTCAAGGACTTTCATGCCAGGTAAAATTGTCCGATCTTTTAAGAGTCTTTGAAGCTCTGTCCCAACTGCCAGTGTGACCCATGGCGTATTTGTAAGATCCATCTTATTTTCTTGTTTTTTGTCAAAAAATTTTTTTACACTATTTAAATTTGATTGCAATAAAGAATTTTCAAAATTTTCTTGTGGTTTTTCCATATTAAGATGGGTATAATTATTTTAATTTAATTATAGTATACAAATTAATGGGGCATTTTTCACAATAAAAGAACAAATTTTTTCTAAAATCATCAAATTTTTTACTCTGCCATATTTCCGTGAAGGATGTATTGAATAAATTTCCCATTATTGGTTCGTGCGTATATTCGACAGCATTGCAAGGATGAACGTCTCCGTTTGCGAGAATTAGGGCGAACCACTGAGGCCTGGTGCACTTGTTTAATTTTCGATTTATGGGTTGATATAACCCACTCGCCCAATCGGCATCAGATATTCTGTTAGAAAAGAGATTTTTCAGCGCCGACTCATTCTCGTTGCGGTTTTTTTCTGGTAAACCAGAAATTTCGGTCAAACAGTCTTTAGTAATTTTATTTCGGAAATTTAAAATTTCGTTAATGTTTAATAGCAACTCTCGATTGAAATCACCCTCTAAGTAGGATATCGCCATTTCTGATATTCCCAACTCTCTGTTTAATTTTATCAAACCAGGAATATCTTTATAATTATTTTTGTTTATTAATGTTTGGGTTTTTATTTTAAAATTAGGAAATTTTTCTTGCAAATTAGAAAAAATTTTTATTGTATTTACAGCACTTTGCCATAATCCAGGTTTGTTCCTCATCCTGTCGTGTGTATCGGGTTTGTGGCTATATAGCGAAACATAAACGCTGTCTAATCCAGCCTTCACCATGTCCGCAGCTTTATCTGTAGTTAAAACACTGCCGTTGGTATTTATATTGACGAAACAATTTCTGTTTTTACCCGCTTTAACTAAATCCAAAAGACCGGGGAAAAGAGTTGGCTCGCCTCCGCTTATGTCAATCCTTTCCAACCCCAAAGCAACAGCTTCATCGAAAATTCTTTGCCAATCTTGAACATGAAGATTATTTTTTCCCGACAAGTTTCTATGAAGAAGTTTCCTTGTGCCACAAGTGGGACAATTTGCCGTGCAGGCAAAAGTCGGTTTTATAACAAGGTGTTTTATTTTGTATTTATTCATTTTGGAATTATCTATCTGGCTTAAGCAATGGAAACATCACAACGTCACGCAAATTTGGTTGTTGCGTCAAGAGAGCGATTATTCTATCAATACCCATTCCCCAGCCCGACACCGGCGGCATTCCATATTCCATAGCCTCAACAAATTCGTCGTCTTTGAGCATGGCTTCTTCATCTCCGTGTTTTCGCATATCCATTTGTTTTTCAAATCTTTCTTTTTGATCAACGGGATCAATCAGTTCGCTATACGCATTAACTATTTCCCATCCATTTATAATCAATTGAAACCGATCAGTTACCATAGGATTATCATCATTTCTTCTAGCCAAGGGAGAAATATCTATAGGATGATGAATTAGAAAAGTTGGCTCAATAATTTTCTCTCGCGAAGTTGCCTTGTACAATGCGTCTATAAGATTTCCCCGGCCCAGATTCTCAATTTTATCAATCGAAATTTTTTTCTTCTTAATAATATTTTTTAATTCTTTAACATCGGGAAACTCGTCTATATCGATTCCACAGTCCTGCAAAATTAAGTTTTTAAAGGAAACTGTTTTCCATGGTAACGAAAGGTCAACTGTTACTAATTCTCCTTTACGATTTAGAATTTCTATTTTTAATTCCCCATTTATTCTTTTTATAATCTCAGTTAACATCTGCTCTGTAAAACGCATATTCATTTTATAATCCCAATAAGCACAATAATGCTCCACCATGGTAAAATCTTGCAGATGACTTTGGTCTACACCCTCGTTGCGAAATGATCTAGCCACCTCATAAATTTTCTCAAAACCGCCGATTATTGCCTCTTTAAGATATATTTCTGGCGCAATTCTCAAATAGACATCATTGCCGTAAGCGTTATGATGAGATTTAAACGGTTTAGCCAAGGCTCCGGAAGGGGTATTGCAAAGAATAGGAGTTTCAACCTCTGTAAAACCATTATCATGATAATATTTCCTGAGTTCCCACAAAAATCTACTCCTTAATATAAATCTTTTTTTAGTCTCCTCATTCATTATTAGATCTAAATATCTTTTTCTATATTTCAATTCCGTGTCTTTTATTCCATGCCATTTTTCCGGAAGCGGCCTCATAGCTTTACTTAAAAATTCGCATCTTTTAATCATAATGGAGATTTCCCCTTTTTTTGTTACAAAAACCTCTCCCTCTATACCGAGGAAGTCACCCATATTGAGAAAGTTTAATATCGTTTTATATTCTACCTCTCCCATGACATCCTCTTTAAATATAATCTGCACCCTGCTGTAAAAATCTTGCAGATGAGCAAAAGTAATTTTGCCCATGTCTCTTAGCAAAACAACTCTTCCTGCAGACTTAACCCTGTCTCCCACTGCCATTTTTTTAATCTGGTCTAAAGTCGTCTCTCTATTATATTTAGATCCAAATGGAACAATTTTTCTTTCTCTCATCAGTTTAATACTTTCTATACGGCTTCTTCTTTCATCGTTAAGATTTGTCTCTTGACTATTTTGCATATTCTATAATTTAATTTTTTGAACTTTTGAAAGTTCACCATCGCAAGCAACGCGGATTAAACACTTAGCTTTTAGTCCAGTTTCTTTTTCAATTCTCTCCAATCCCCCGTATCCGATTTTTTCTGCAACTGCAATGATACTCAAAATACGAATGTTCGCATTCCTTAATAGCTTAATCATCGCTATAAGTGTTCCACCTGTGTCAATTATGTCTTCAACTAAAATCACCTTATCCCCCTTTTTTATGCCGTGCAAATACATTTTACCATGAGTATATGAATTTCTGAAATCTATACACAAAGCACCCCTTAGGCCAGGTGGATTCCATTTAACAAGCGCGAGACATTTTTTCAGTTTGTATGCCATTAATGCGGCAATATAACCACCACGATCTTCCTCCCCTACTATTTTGTTTGCCTTATCAAAGTCCGTAGCCACGGACAACTCCTCGACAACGTCCTCCAATAGTTTATAATTAGTTTCCGGTTCATGATCAATCAACTTATTAATAATATACTTCCTGCCCTTTATGTTGATGACTGGTTGTCGGTCGAATGCTTTAATAATTTCTTTCATTTTATGTTTGTTAATTTTTAATAGTTTGTAAAATTGTTTTGGAAACTGATTTTGCACCCTTGAAGGATGGGATAAACTCGCTGATAGCAGATTTTTGTATGGTCATTAAATTTTTCTTTTTGTTGAAATCGTTTACTATCTTTCGGAATTTTTCTTTGTACTCTTTACGAAATTTTGCATCATCAAAATATTTACCTGTGAAATACCTTATCATAGCCATAGACTCGTCTACTTTTCTTATGTTTTTAAGATTTGAACAACTTAGGGTAAATAGTAGATTTGGAAATACAGAATCTCTCTTGCGTTTTATTTTTTCAGTAATTATTAGATACTCATAAACATGTCCGTTATGATTGTCGGGCAAAAATATAAGAGGTGTGTCTGAAGCCAGTGATTCAAATATAGTGGTAAATCCACATGGAACCAACACCACAATGGCCCTATTTATTTCTTTCAAAAACTGTTCATGGTTTAATGCAACAAGATTGAATAAATCCTTTTTATCAAACTCACTTTTTTTAATAATTTCAATTACGTTCGGGTGACCAGTTAAAACAAAGCGTTTGGCTGCGGGGAAATTTTTTATTTCCCCGGATATCAGATCAATAATCATTTTGGTATACCTGACTGCAGCACTCAAATTGGTTACAGGAGAAATTCCTCCGCTAAGCGACACCAGGACAGTATCCTTTTTACATTTCTTAGTAAAAGTTAAATCAATCATTGACCCAACATTCTCAACCCTATTTTTGGTTTCTCTTATAAATTGTGGCGTACCTTGAGTAAAAATTCTATTAGAAAAAAGATGCCCCAGTAGTTGTCTGTCATCTGGCATCATCCTGCAAATTATTTTTATTCCTTGGTTTGAATCCAGACGTTTCAATGAGGCAAATTTTTTTAAAACCTGCTTTTTATTTTTCCATATCCAAAAACGACTCATGCTGTCAGCATAAAAAACAGGAATATTGCTTTTCTTCCCCATGAACGCCAAAAATGGATCCATTACCGATATCACGGCATCATAATTTTTAAAGTCTATTTTTAGGTAATCTTTGTTCGATTTTACACAAAAAACGTTGATAAAATATCCTGTCTTTTTGCAAAAATCAAAAGATGTGTCTGCGCCGACAAAATCCACCAATGCACCCCGTTTTTTTAGTTCATGTCCAATAGCAGACGCTTTTCCTGCTGGTCCATAAGCCCATGATTGAGCGCCAATCAGAATTTTAGTTTTTCTATATTTTTTATACTGGGTCGGGATAGTTGAATTAGCGAACATATCGGGTGGGGTAAGTAAAAAATAATGAAATTAAGATAAATCGTTTTCGTAGCGGAGCGGAGAGAACACCTTATCCCCTCTATAATTAAAGAAAAAGAAATTTGAAAATTTTTTAAAACAATTGGGCGATAGCCCAAAAAAGAAAAGGAATATTTCGGCTCACAGTGGATAGACGTATTCATTCGTATAATACGCTAAAATAGCGGAATATGTCCACTGATGAATAATAGGGGTGGTGTGTTGAGGTACCGGCGGGAATCGAACCCACGAATAAAGGTTTTGCAGACCTCTGCCTTACCGCTTGGCTACGGTACCGACTAGCCATTAGACTATCATGATATTTGGAGGTTTTCAAGTATGGCCCTTGACAAAAAATGTCAGCTTGGTAATATCTCATAATATCCAACCTGGTCAGAGACTGGTGTTAGCATCGGTCGCTGGACGGGCTGGATCTATGGTGGTCAGGTTCCGACTCCTTCATCTATTTGGTGGTAAACCGCGTAAGTGGTTAATCACAGAAAAGTGGATGGTGGGGTCGCGGCTGTTTCAGCCAAAGAACCGAGTTTTGTCCCCCTGAATTCATGGAGGAACCTTTCAGGGTGTGATCACTGTAGTGATGGACGTCTTCTGCCAACAGGAGGGAGGGAAATGGCAAGACTTCTGTCATTGCTCATGTTCCTGGCGGCCCTTCTGGCGGTCTCGGTGCCTGCCTCGGCGCGTGTCACAAGCGACGCGCACTACCAGCAGTCCTTGATCGTTGAAGCGGTCGCCACCGTCCTCGAGGCTGAGGAGTGCTCTCGCGCTCCCCCGTCTCTGGACGTCGTCTGCCTGGTTGGCGAGGAGAACACCGGTTCCTCGTCGACCGCACCAACCACTTGGGAGACTGACTACCCGACTCTCTGGGACCTGACGGGGTCATCTCCACTTCCGCATCCGTACCTGGGTCAGCAGGGGGTCCTCCTCCTGCCTGGCTAGGTCAGCCACATGCCGGTGGCTCTTCGTGGGGGTAGGTGGTTGGGGGCGCAAGTCTGCATACGTTGCGCCCACAGGGGGCGGATCAAGTTGCGGTTCTGGAACCTAAAAAGTTCCCCTCCGCACTGGTCCGCCCCCTGCCCCAGACACACTTTGTTTAAGGGTGTTTTTTTGTTTTTGGGGAAATGGTAGAATATGAAGCGTATGAAAAAAGAAAGGTTTGTTATCATTGATGGTAATGCCATTATTCATCGGGCATATCATGCCCTCCCTCCTTTGACCACCAAAGACGGCACCATGGTCAATGCTGTTTATGGGTTTTGTTCCATGTTATTGAAGGTCATGGCTGATCTTTCGCCTAAGTATTTAGCTGTGAGTTTTGATGTGGGCGGCGAGACCTTTCGTGATCGATTGTATGACAAGTACAAGGCAACGAGGGTGCGGGCGGATCAGGAGTTGTATGATCAGATCCCCTTGGTGTACAAGGCAGTAGAGGCTTTTGCCCTACCGATTTATACCGCCCCGGGTTATGAAGCTGATGATGTCATTGGCACCATTGCCAGACAATTGAAAAAAGAGAAAAACATTCAGACCATAATTGTCAGCGGGGACAAGGATTTGTTGCAATTAGTAGACAAAGATATTTTTGTTTATGCTCTGCGGAAAGGGATTACTGATACCGTGATGTATGATGAACAAAAAGTTAAAGAAGATTTTGGTTTTGCTCCCAGCCAAATGGTTGATTACAAAGCCTTGCGCGGAGACCCCTCGGACAATATTCCCGGCATCAAAGGCGTGGGTGAAAAAACAGCCTTGGATTTAGTGGTAAAGTACGGGGGTATAGAAAATATGTATCAGTTGTTGGGGAAAAAGAAACTGACGGAGATCAGCCCAAGCGTTTTGGCTAAATTAGAGAGTGGAAAGAAGGATGCGGAAATGAGTTTTGAATTAGCTAAGATTGTCACAGCTGTTCCAGGGGTAAAAGTTTCCCTGCCCTTGGCCAAGGTCAAGGATCTAGATGTGGAAAAATTGAGTGCCCTATTTCGGAAATTTGAATTTTATTCTCTCCTCAAAAGATTACGAGGGGAAGAAAAAGACGATAACAAAAAAGAAAAAAAGATTTTAGTGAATAACCTGGGGGGAAAGGAGACTGCGAAAAGATTGGAAGCGTCGAAGACGTTTGCTTGTCAGGCAGTCTCTGATAACGAACAAGGGACATCTCTGATTTTGTTAACTGGGGAAGAATTATTTTTCGTTCCCGTTACGCAGATAGAAGAACTGGCCAAGGTCTTTTTTGATAAAAAGAAAATTTTAGTGGGCCACGATCTCAAGCCTTTGTTGAAGATGCTGTTAGCCCAAGGGATTAGCGTGCAGAACCAGCTTTTTGACACCATGGTGGCCTCATATTTACTTAATTCCTCCACTCGTTCGCATGACTTGCGCAGTGTAGTGTTAAGGGAACTGGGAGAGAATATAGTGACAAAAGAAGACCAGGGTAGCTTGTTTGAGGTGAGCCGAGAGGTGGTGGCCAAGGAATTGTTGTTTACTCTGTCCGTGGCCGAGAAGCAGAGGAAACACCTGGAAGATTTAGAGGACCTGGGCTTGTTTGAAAAAGTGGAAATGCGTTTAATCCCGGTTTTGGCCGAAATGGAAAAAGAAGGTGTGGCTGTAGATGAACGTTTGTTACATTCTCTTTCTCGAAAAGTAGCCGAGGATTTAGAGCGGATAACTAGAAAAATTTGGAAAGAAGCGGGAGAAGAATTTAATGTCGCCTCCTCTGTTCAGCTGCGGGAAATCTTGTTTGAAAAAATGTCTTTGCCAAAAGATAATATCAAAAAAGGAAAGACCGGATATTCCACTGCTGATTCGGAGCTGGACAAATTGATTGATATTCATCCGATTGTCCCATTGATTCGAGAATATCGAGAACTAGCTAAACTACAGAATACCTATATTGATGTTTTGCCCGGATTGATTAATAAAAAAACCGGTCGAATTCATACTACTTTTAACCAAGCAGTGGCTACCACTGGTCGGTTATCAAGCTCTGATCCTAATTTGCAGAATATTCCCATTCGGACCGAACTGGGGCGAGAGATTCGGAAGGCCTTTATTGCAGAAAAAGGAAATCAGCTGGTAGTGGCTGATTACTCACAAATTGAATTGAGGGTGGTGGCTTCTTTGGCCCAGGACAAAAAAATGTTGGAGATATTTAGTCAGGGTAAAGATATTCATACAGCGACCGCAGCGGCTATTCATGGGGTGCCTTTGTCAGCGGTTACTAAAGAAATGCGTTACAGTGCTAAGGAGGTTAATTTTGGTGTCCTTTACGGCATGGGAGCTTACGGCTTGGCCTGGCGGACGAAGATCCCTAAATGGCAGGCAGATGAGTTTATCAAAAAATATTTTTCTGAATTTTCTGGAGTAAAGAAGTACATTGACCAGACTTTGAGGCTGGCCAGAAAGACAGGCTATGTGGAGACTTTGTTCGGCCGCCGTCGGTATATTCCAGAATTGAAGTCTAGTAATTTTCAATTACGGGCCGCTGGAGAAAGAATGGCGGTGAATATGCCCATTCAGGGAACGGCCGCTGATATAATGAAGATGGCCATGATTGCTGTTGCTACTGAGCTTTCCAAGTATAATACGACTGAAAAAAAAGTTAGACTGATTTTGCAAGTCCATGATGAGTTGGTTATAGAGGTGGTTGCTGGGCTGGAGAAAGAAGTGGCCACTCGAGTGAAAGAAATTATGGAGAATACGGTGAAGTTGCGTGTGCCCGTGGACGTACAGGTGGGAATTGGAAAACGTTGGGGGGAAATAAAATAGGAAATGGTGTCCCCGGTTATCGGAAATTTAACAAAATCTTTTTATTAATCAAGTGACCATCATATGTCATGCTACAAATGTGGTGAGTGTTGTAAAAGATTATACTGGTCGGATCGAATAGCAATTTCGTGGCGCACAAAAACCCTAATGCTTCGTAAACAATGTAAATTTTTAGACAAAAATAATCTGTGTAAAGTTTATTCAATAAGACCGAGGTGTTGCCAGAAGTGGCAATGTGGAGCTTTTAAAAGCGAAAAATTTTCTCCGCCCGAATTTTCATCCTCTAGCTTTGGTGAAGGTTTGAGTAGAAATAATTGAACTAAACATTATTTGAAATCAAGATTTTTTTCTGCTAAGTCGGGATGGAAACTTCAGATGGTGTGTAAACATTACAAACAACAAAACCCACTTATGTGGGTTTTGTTTTTTGGTTTAGCGCCAAACTAGATACCCAGCTATTTGAAACGCCGCTGGGCAGGCTAGAACGAGAAAGAAAACTTGGGCTGGAATATCCAGGTCCAGAGATCCTTTTCCAGGGTGATCCCTGGTCCGGTAATCAGAGAGAACGACATTCCGGCGGGAAGACTGATGGTTGGACCAAAGCCAAACCCCAGAAAGTTGGACCATTGTCCTTGATATGGTGGGTTGATCTGGTAGCTAACGCCACCGCCCAAGCTAAGCTTGGGAATGAGTCTGTACCCACCAGAGAGTACTGCCTGCAGAGACGGGTGAGGGGTGTTGGTGGGAGAGACCACGACCAGATCAGCTCCGATGCCAATCTGTTCGGTGGGTTTCCAGCCATGGCCATAGCCAAGGCGGATGGTTGCTCCCAGGTCGTCCCAGGTGGTGTCAGACATGACCACTGGCCAACCAAAGGCCAAACTAATTCGGTCTTGACTGAACGCGGTAGAGGGCAGGATCGCCAACAGCATCAGACACACCAGCACAGCTTTCTTGTTCATGTTTTTCCTCCGTTGTTAAGGTGCATTGTCAATTGACTGTCTAAATTATCATATAGATTGTGTTAAGTCAATATTTTTTGGCTAAAATATCAATAATAAATCAGTATTAGGCCATGACAGGCGGCTCTGTTATTTGCTTTTTTTGTTTAATTTTAGTATAATTTATTTGTCATAATTAATATGACATTATGCTTAATGAGTTATTAACATCTCTTGGATTCCATAAAAATGAAATTATAGTTTATACCACCTTACATAGTCTTGGTCAGGTAAGAGCTGGAGAGATTATCACCCAAAGTGGCTTGCATCGTAATTTGGTATACCAGTCATTAGAGAGTTTGGCGGCCAAGGGCCTGGTCGCTAAAGTGATGGCGGGTAACGTAGCTACGTTTTTGGCTAACAAACCAGAGATGATTTTGGAAATGGCGAGAGCCCAGGTTGATAAAGCTCAGCAGGCAGTAGAAGAATTGAAAAAAATATCTGTGGCCGGGAAAAGAGAAGTAATGGTTTTTGAGGGTGACGAGGGGATAAAGATGAGCCGGAGTGTCGCTCTCCGCTCTGACCCAGGGGAAACTTTATATGTAATCGGTTCCAAGGCCTCCTCTACTCCAGAAATGGAAAAGTATTGGCGACGTTTTCACCAGCAACGAGAATCTCGGGGTATTGGATTGAAAATTATGTATGAACAAGGGGTAGATCCAGCGGATATTGAATGGCGTAACCGTTTACCTCTTAGTCAAGCCAAGTATTTACCTTTTGATATTGATTTTCCAGTTTGGTTTGCTTTTATTAGTGATTATTTGGAGATTGGAGTGCCGGGCAATCCGGCTCTGACTTTTGGTTTGCGCAGCCAGGAAGCGACAGGTGCGTTTCGTAAATTTTTTCAAGTTTTTTGGGAACAAAGTGTGGTTGTGGAGACGGGCCTAGGAGCTTTAAAAAAGATGATTGATCAGATGTTGGAGAGTTTGGCCGCTGGTGAAGAGTATTGTGTCTTTGGTGCCTCGGCTGGAGAGCATCCTTCTGGGGTCCAGGAGATGTATGATGATTTTCACCGCAAAAGAGTAGAAAAAGGGGTCATTACCAAGATGTTGGTGTATCGGCAATCCTATGACCGAATCTCTCGTCGTTTTGCGGAATGCGGTGATCCGGAAGGAAAGATCAGCCAATTGCGGATTTTTTCTTCTGCCCCACCAATTCCCATGCAGATTAATCTTTATCAGCATAAGACTTTTTTTATTCTCTATTCTGATCCACCAATAGTAATCCGGTTTAGTCAGCCAGAGGTGGCCTCGGCTTTACAGACGTATTTTGATGAATTGTGGACCCGAGAAAAGCCCTAGTTTGCAGTTTATCCTGATTCATATTACAATTTGGCTGTATGCTGATTTTTTTGTTTGGCCAGGACACCTTCCGCAGTCGTCAACAGTTACGGAAACTGGTGGAAAAATTTAAAAGAGAGCGCGATCCTCAGGGTTATAACGTGGTGGATTTAGATTGTCAGACCGCTTCGGTGGGGAACATTTTGGAACAGATTTTGTCTACGCCTTTTTTGGCCGAAAAGAGGTTGGTGATTTTGAGAAATTTATTAACGGCCAAAGCGGAAGATTCTCGTCAGGAGATTCTGGCCAGACTAAAGAATAAAAGCATTCCAGAAAATAATATTGTGATTTTTTGGGAAGGGACTAGTGACTTCAAATTAAAGAGTGCTAAGGAGATTTTTCAACATTTACAAAAAGAGAAATTTATTCAAGAATTCCCTTTGTTAACAGGCGCCCGTTTGCGTTCTTGGGTGGCCGCTGAATTGCAGGAAAAGGGTGGAAAAATTTCTAATCCAGCCATTTCTTACTTAGTTGATAATACTGGTGGTGATGGTTGGTTGATTGATTCTTTGGTGGGGCAGTTATTGGCCTATTGTCGGGGCCGGGAAATTGAATTAGCCGACGTTCAATTATTTATTGAAGAGAAAATAGACGATAGTATTTTTAATTTGGTGGATGCGATTATTTCTGGTCAAAAAAAGACCGCCTTTAAAATGATTCAAGAACAGTACCGGCAAGGCGAAGACGCGGCTTTTGTCTATGTTATGCTCTTGCGTCAGGTACGGATTTTGTTTGAAATGCGGGATTTGTTTGACCGAGAGGATAGTATTTCCAGTACTACTTTGGCCACCCGGCTTTCCCTTCATCCTTTTGTGGTGAAAAAATCCCTGCCTTTTGTAAAAAAATATCCCTTGGTTAAACTACGGGATTTGTACCAGAAACTATTAGCCGAAGACATAAAAATAAAGACTGGTCAGTTAAACCAGTCTCTGGGTTTGGATTTGTTTGTGGGCGCTTTGAAAATTTAGGTTTTCTTTTGTCGTCCCTCGGCTACTAAAGAGGCAAAAAAGTCGCCCACTTTTTTTCTTAAATCTTCCGGGGAAATCCCGGGCAGGGCTTCGGCTAATCCATCTGCTGCTCTTTTGAAAGAGCGGAGAGCCTGGGCAACCTTTAATTCTTCGGTTTGATATTGAGCAGCGTATTTTTCTAAGAGGCCATGATCGATTACTCGATCCGCAGAGGCCACCTGGGTACCACGATTTTCTTCCAACACTCGGATGATTTTGGAAAAATTAGCCGCGGCATCCGCATCTTTTTGGTAATCCTCAAAAGAGCCGCTTTCTTGGGAAGTAACCAGACGATAGCCAACGCTAAATTCTTGTTTTTGGCCATCGGGTCTTTGTATTCCCCCCTGGGTTTTTTCCACTATACGACTGATGACCTCTTCAATTTTTTCTTGGAGTTTTTCCGGTTCAATTTTATCACCAGCCACCGGCAAGAGACAGCCAAATTCGTCGCCACTATAATGGGCCACCAGGTCATCTGGTCTGACTGCTGCCGCGAGAGCGTTTCCCATTTCTCGGAGAATTCGGTCGCCCTCTTCATGGTTGAAGTTGTCATTAACTTGTTTGAAGTCATCCAAGTCCATACTAATCAGAACTAGGACCGTTATCTGGTCACTTTTTTGTTTAGTACGAGCGGATTCAAATTCACGGCGCATGCCCGCTTTAGAAAGCAAGGTGGGGTTGAGCCTTTCTGCTTTTTCTTCCTTGTCAACTATCAATTGGCGGGCCAGTTCTTCCAAATGGCCGAGGGCATTGTTACAGGCGGCAGTTATTATCTCCGGGCCGATCTCTTCTCCCTGGTGACGTTTGCGTTTATAAAAGCGCCGTAGTGTATTTTTGTAGTGTTCTTTCAATTCTGCGCTTTGCTCTGTAGTCAGCCCCTTGTCTTGTAGCCGGCTCTCGGCTTGACGCATAAATTCGGCCAGTGTCATATCCTCCCCCTCAAAAATAACCGGTATGTCTCCGCGTCGTCCTTCATTTTGCATAGTTTGAATATTATAAAACCCAGTGATTAACTGGGTCTATTTTACATCTTCTTTATTTTTTCGCAAGTTTGTTGGCCTTTTTCATCAAGCGGGAAATCTTACGTCGAGCCGTGTTCTTCTTAATGACACCGGTTTTCGCCGCCTTATCCAAACGTTTTTGAGCCGCTCGGAGCTGTTCTCCTAAATCAGCTGCGCTGGTGCTAATTGCTTTTTTTACCTTTTTTACAGTATTACGGTAAGCAGCGGTGATTTCTTGATTGGCTAAAGCGTGTTTTTTAGCTTGGCGCAGAGCCTTTTTAGCGTTTTCTTTGTTGGGCATAGGTTTATTAAAGTAGGTACATTATATCTAGGTCACTGGAAAAAGTCAAGAGTCTTGGTCTAGGGTTGGGTTTTCTATTTGGAGGACTTCCACCGAACCGGCTTCGCCGGTTATCTTTAGTACATCTTTGTCTATTTTGCCAAATTCTTTGTAAGCTCGGTTGTAAAAGTTGACTGAAGTGCTTAGGTTTGTCCCCAATTTGCGGAGATACTCTTCGTAAGTCAATAAATGGCGGCCGAGTTTTTCTACTTGTTCGCGGATTTCCTTAGCACTTTCCTCTATTTGCAAGGCCCGTAGTCCTTGCAACACCGTTTGGAGATAGGCAAAGAAGCTGGTGGGGGAAACAATGATGACATGTTTTTCTCGGAAGGCGTATTCAATTAAGTCATGAGTATTGACTTTTACTGCCCCGACTTTGTTAATCAGGAGATCATAGTAGACACCTTCAGCTGGCAAGAACATGAAGGCAAAGTCCATAGTATTTTCTTGGGGACGGATATATTTACTAGTTTCTTCAATTCGTTTTTTTAAATCTACCTTAAATTCTTTTTCCAGGTTTTCTCTCTCGGCCGGGTTTTTTTCTTCTAAAATACGGTTGTAATTTTCCAGACTGAATTTGGAGTCAATGGGGATGATTTTTTCTTTGACAAAAACTACAGCGTCAACAATCATACCATCAGAAAAACGATACTGCATTTGATAAGAGCTCGGGGGGAGGACATTTTTGAGCACGGTTTCCAAGTAATATTCCCCAAGAATGCCGCGATGTTTAGGATTTTTAAGCGTATCTTCCAAAGTTTGTAGTTGGTCGGCAAAACCGATTACTTGTCGGTTGGTCTCATCCAGCTTAGTCAGTTTTTCCGTGACATCAGTGATGATTCGTGAGCTATGACTGTATTGGTCCCGAATTGTTCTATCCAGGTTGACTTGAGTGTCGGTCATTATCCGACTAGTTTCACTGATTTTTTGATCAATGGTTCGGCTTAGGTCTTGGATCTGGGTTTGGAGCATGAGAATAGAGTCACCGGAAACATCTCGGCGGCTGGAACGTCGGAACAAAACATAGATAATGGTCACCAGAAAAGCCAAAAAGCTTAAGATAGTAATTGTCTTCCAGAGAAGGAGATCCATAGTTGATTTTTAGCCAAAGGTATGGTATGTTAATGGTCAGTTTTTCGTCCGGTATTATAGCAGAAAAGCCTGTGTCTGCGTAAACCGCCTGGAATATCCATTTTAGCAATTTGTTAGACCCCATAGTTCAATGGATAGAACAAGAACCTCCTAAGTTCTAAATCCAGGTTCGATTCCCGGTGGGGTCACGCGGGCTTGTAGCTCAGCTGGCTAGAGCGCGGCATTCGCATTGCCGAGGTCAGGGGTTCGACTCCCCTCAAGTCCACCACATGAAATTTGCTCGACCTTCCTCAGGGGGTTGTTTGGTTATCAACGAGGTATTATTTGTATCCAACCTTGATTTTAGGTTGGTATCGTTTCATTGATAGGGAATTCAGGACAACACTTATTGAAGAGAAGGCCATAGCCCCGGCGGCGATGGTTGGACTTAAAAGTTGGCCGGTAAGAGGAAAAAGTGCCCCGGCAGCAATCGGGATACCCACAACATTATAAAAGAAAGCCCAGAAGAGATTTTGTTTGATTTTATTTAAGGTATAGGTACTGAGGTTGATGGCCCTCACAACATCAAATAGATTATTCTTAATCAAAATTATCTCTCCTGTTTCCATGGCTACATCTGTGCCAGAACTTAGAGCAATACCCAGGTTGGCCTGGGCTAGGGCCGGTGCATCATTAATCCCATCGCCAACCATGGCGACGATATTTCCTTCAGCCTGCATTTTTTTTATTTCTTTGGATTTGTCTTCCGGCAACACCTCAGTCAACACTCGCTGAACTCCCAATTGTTTGGCAATAGCTTGTCCGACTCGGGAATTGTCTCCGGTAATGATTGTGACCATCGTCCCCATCTTTTGGAGCATTTGAATGGTTTCCAGAGAGTGTTCTTTAAGAATATCAGCCACGGCCAGAATACCAACCACCTCACCATCTTTAGCCAGGAGCATTGCTGTCTTTCCTTGATTTTCCAGACTGGTCAGAATTTTTTCTGATGCGAGAAAATCTATCTGGTGGTTGGTCATCAACCGCCGCGTTCCTAATAGTACTTTTGTTTTATTCCAATCGGCTACAATTCCTTGTCCGGGAATGGCCTGAAAATTTTTTACTTCTGATAATTTAGCAGTCAATTCTACTGCTTTTGTCCTGATCGCCTGGGCCAGAGGGTGTTCGGAGTTTTTTTCGATTGAAGCCGCGATCTCTAAGATATTTTTTTCATCCATACCCCCTTTTATTTTGATGATGTCTGTGACGTAGGGTTCCCCCCGAGTGAGTGTTCCAGTTTTATCAAAAACTATCATATTGACATGGTGGGCGACCTCTAGGGCCCGGCCATTCTTTATGAGGATACCATTTTTAGCGGCTAAGCCGGTGCCCATCATTACGGCTGTGGGTGTGGCTAGACCTAGGGCACAAGGACAGGCGATGATCAGAACTGCTACTAAGGCCGTGAGGGCAAAAGCCACGGTCTGCCCTAACCAGAGCCAGATAATAAAAGTGAAGATGGCAATGCCCAACACTGTAGGGACAAAATAAAAAGAGACTTTGTCAGCTAAAAGTTGAATTGGGGCCTTGGAACCCATTGCTTGTTCCACAGTTTTTATGATTTGGGCTAACAAGGTACCCTCCCCGATTTGAGTAGTTTTAATTTTTAGGACACCTGTTTTGTTGATCGTTGCTCCGATCACCCTATCCCCCCCTTTTTTTTCAACAGGAATACTCTCTCCAGTAACCATTTTTTCATCAACGCCGGAGTAGCCATCGATGACAATTCCGTCGACCGGGATTTTTTCTCCCGGCCGAACCAAGACAATATCCCCGATTTTTACTTCGGAGATGGTGGTAGGTATTTCTTCATTGTCCTTTAGAACGGTTGCTTTTTTAGGTTGGAGGCCCATTAATTGTTTTATCGCCCCTGTTGTCCGGCCTTTGGTTATGGCCTCCAGATATTTACCAAGAGAGACGAAAACTAAGATTAAAGCAGTACTTTCATAATAAAGATGAAAATCCAACAGATCCCCCTGGATGAATTCAATAATGGAGACAGCGACGCTGTAGAAGTAGGAAATGGCTGTGCCGATGAATATCAGGGTGTCCATATTCGGGGACAGACGTAGTAATTTTTTTCCTCCTGAAATCCAAATATCCAAACAAGAGATGATAATTGCGGTGGCTAGGATAAATTGGATAAACGATTCATAGCTTTCTAAAAATGTCGGCATTCTTGCCCCCATCATTTTCCCCATCACTAGATAAATAATTGGTATGCTAAAAATTAAAGATAGCAGAAAACGCTGTCTTAATTTTTTTGTTCCGGATGCAGCCTCTCCGTGGTGATCATGGCCATCTTCCAGGATGGGTTCATCGGCAACGTATCCTAGATTTTTAATTGTCCCCTTAATTTTTGTTAGACTGATTTGGGTCGGTTCAAACTCTAACCAGGCTTTCTCTGTGGCAAAATTAACATTAACGCTTAGTACCCCCGGGATTTTTTTAAGAGTGTGCTCAATGGTGGCGGCGCAAGAAGCGCAGTGCATTTTGGATATGTTTAGGATCATTTTTTGAGTCATAGACTGTTGGGTTAAGATATTATTTTCAATTCCCCACCACTTCAATGATCCCTGAGATCATCCCCATCCAACAGCTGAATTTATATCTTCCTGGTTTGGATGGCGTAAATTCTCTGACGCTGGTTTGGCCAGGAGTTAAGAGGATTTCTCCGGTGAACAAACCCTTAGAAATGATGGCGTTGGTGCAGCCGCTTGTTCCTGTATCTTTAATCTCCCATCTGACCGGAAAACCAGCCCGCACCTGGAAATAGTTGGGGGTGTAACCAGCAGAAGAGGCGGTCATCTTTATCACCTGCTTTTCATTTATAATTGGTGGTAAGTTTGTTTTATTTATTTTTTCCTGCCCTTGCCCGCTATCTATTAATGATTTGTCAGTCGGCGAACTGATGTCACTTAAGCTGGGCAGTCCTAAGACATTGAGTTGGGCATTAATATTATAAAAAGCAAAGAAAAGAATGAGGATCGAAGCGATTTTGGTAAATTTTTTAGACCAGTATGGTTGGTTGGTAAGTTTTATACCAGACCAGCCAATCAACAAAAGGGAGGGTGTTGTTCCAAGGACAAACAAAAACATAATTAATCCGCCCTGAGTTGCCCCGCCAGAGATTAGGGCTAACCCCTGAGCTGTGAGGGTGAACCCGCAGGGTAGAAAGAAGGTTAGGGCACCGAGTATTAGGGGTAGGAAGCGGCCTTTGAAATTTGATTCGTTAGAGATAAAACGGATAAAGGATTGAGGAAAGGAGAGGTGAATTTTTTTAAACCAACGCAGGCCATACATTTGTAGGGCGAGAATAGTCATGGCCAGAGAGACAACGATGACAAAGATCGGGCCAAATTTAAGGGATACTGAGAGTTTGTCGCCGATTATGCCCAGACCAGCACCAAGCAAACTATAGGAGATTATTCGGCCGAGGTTAAAAAGTAAAAGTGGCTGTAATTTTTGTCTGGTGGAACTGGAATTGGGATACAAGCCCCCCCATTGTTTGGTGAGGGCTAATACCAAACTGCCAACCAAAGCCGCACAACTAGAGATTCCGGCGATCACCCCAAAGGCAAAGAATATTGGTAAAGGTGTTGAGGTGCCTACGTTTATCAATTGAGATAGTCCTAGTTTGTTTAATCCCAGGAACCCGAGAATCATTAGAAGACTTAGAATGATTACAGTAAATGATTCCTTTTTAGTTTTTTCACCAAATTTTTTTTCAGAGAAGGCGTCGAAATCAGAAACAGTGTAGTTGTTTTCTTTTAGTAAAACATTTAAGCCTTCTAATTTCGGGGTCTCACCTTCGTATTCGATCAGGATTGTGTTTTTGGTTACTGAAGCCTGCACTGATTTTATGTTGGTTAATTCCAGCAGTTTTTTTTCGATCAGAACTTCGCAGGAAGCACAGTGCATACCCTTTACTGCGTAGATTTTTTTTCTGATCTGGTTCATAAACTACTTGTTAGCCAATTTTGTGACGCGGAGAATTTCTTGGGTCATTTCCTGTTTTCTTTTTTCTTGGGTAGACCCCATAGCCTTTTTGAAGCAGGTGTTGAGATGGTTCTCCATCAACATTTGGTGAGCAGATTTTAGTAAACCGACCACTGCCATGTTTTGTTGCATGATGTCGATACAATACTCACCTGTTTCAACCATTTTGATTATTTTGGAGAGTAAACTGTGGGCCTTCCTGAAGTTTATCAAAGAGATTTCCTTTTTATTTGTCATAGGATTAAGTGATAATTAACTCTGTATACCTCCACCCTAGGTATAGGTATAGTATAGTGGATAGAAAGAGGGTCGTCAAGGTCGGGTTTACTTTTACTTATCCCCATGTTAGATTATACGAAAATGATAAATTAAAGTTATGGATATTGAGCAAAAAGATACTTATTTCGTAGCTGTAAAAGTTTTTTTAGAAAAAGATGGCCAATTATTGATCCTGAAAGATAGTTTTGGGGATTGGGATTTGCCGGGGGGTCGTTTAAAAGTAGACGAGTTTTCTATTCCTCTGGAGCAGGTAATTGCCAGAAAAATGCATGAGGAATTGGGGAATGATATCCAGTATACGATTGGAAAGCCGATCATTTTTATGAGACATAAAAGAATTGAACAGACGGCCGGAAATTCCGAGGTGCGAATTTTCGCTCTTGGCTATCAAGGCAAGTTGAGTGGTGGTGACATCCATCTTTCTTCCAGACATACAGAAATGAAGTGGGTGGACCCCAGAAATTTTAAACCGGAAGAATATTTTAGAGGTGGATGGCTTGACGGGGTCCGCGAGTACATTACGCAAACTATCTTATGTTTATAATAAAAGAGCGGCTGTTAGCCGCTCTTTTTGACTTTGGACAAATAATCACCCAGGGGCATGGCCTGTTCCCAGGCATTTTCAAACAGGGCACGGAAAGTATCTGTCAGGGCTTGGCTTTGGATGACAGTGGTGAAAAGCTTGTCAGTAAAAACCGACATGATTATTTTATCTTCAAACAATACATTATCCGCACTGACGAATTTAAATTTTGATGATGATGGAATAATTCGGATCTGCTGTTCGCCCAGCCTTTCGTTTTCTACGTATTGAGCATACTTGATATCCACTGGAGTGGGATTAATCAGCTCTTTTGTTTTAATCCCCTGTTTATAAACGTGGTCTGTCCATTCAGTGAGAAGACCGGGAATTGCTTCATTTAATTTTTGGATTGAGGAAAAGAACCAAACCTCCTCTTTGGTTTTCCAAATTGTATCAAGATACATTTGCCGCATTGCATCCTCGCCTTCATAAATTCGGACAGAGGGGCGATTATTGGTTTGTTCCCGAGAATATATTGAACGTAAAAAGGGAATAGCCTCCTGATATACCCGCTCTTTCTCTCGTAAAATGGAGCGCAGCTTTTCTGGGTTTTCAGCGAAATAGCACCGATTTTGTTGTTGGGGAGACTGTGATAGAAGACCTAACTTAGTTAAATTGTCCACGATTAAGTAGGTGGTTGGTCTTTTTAACCCGGCTTTGTCCGCAATATTTTTGATCGTACCCGAGCCAATTTCAAGCGTTGCCAGATATGTTTTGGCTTCTTTGTCCGATAAACCCAATTTTTTTAAATAATCACTTATGGCCATAGGTTACATTATAATTATACCAGGTTACAAAAAAGTGTCAATATTTCTGACAACATAATTAAAATTTATTATATTTTAGCTAAAATATGAATAATTTTAAGCATATTATTCTTGACAAAGATAGAAAAATGTGATATTTTGTAGCTAAACAATTGTTTCAGGAGGATAAGATGAGAAAACTCATTGTGAAAGTCGTTTTGTGTCTGGTTACTATGTTCATTGGTCTGGGGGCCGCGGTCGGTCAGACCACAACATTGCGTTTGGATCACGAGTCTTCTACGGCCTTCAATCTCTGGGTGGTTCATGAGACTAACAGTGGTCTGGTAGTGGAAACGATCTGTTCATCTGGTGGTTGGCTGGAAACAGATATTGGCTGGAATTTCAGAGTCGCTTCATGGCTGAATTTACTCTTGATGGACGGGTTTGTCGTTGATGGGGGTCGGGTTCAGCAAATGGTACCAATCGCCATTGCCCTGATCAATGCCGGACATATCAGCGGTGAAATGTGGCACATGTTCTTCTGGGACTTCACTGCGGAATACCCCTCTATCTATGTTCGTTACTTGCTGACATATCGAGGATTTGGGACCTTCTTCGAAGGTACATTCCTTGATGAGGATCTCGGAATGAAGGTGGTAGGTGGCGTAGCCTCAGGAAATATCACCAAAGATCTGGGTTTCCAGGTCATGTTCGGCAGTCAGCTGACCGAATACGACCTTAGTTACCGTTTATCCCTCCTGTATTCATTTTAATTTCCGCTCTTTTTGCCCCCTCACGGCAATCAATAGTGAGGATCAACTCTCTGCAGAGTGAGAACTAAAAAATTGGGAAAACCAATTTTTTGGTTATATGTTTACAATAGTGTATACAATTTTGTTTTTTGAAAATTTGGTCCTCTTTTGTTCCACGTGGAACAATTGTTCTTTTGGTTCCTTTAATAAAGTTTTATGTCCTTGATTGATAATGAACTAATTATCCAAGCGTGCAATTTGAGTAAGCTGCCTTTAGTCTGTAAATTATACAGCTAACCGGTTTGGGTGTTATAGAATTAAGGCGTATTAGGCTGTTGGGGAATAATGTTCCACGTGGAACAGTTATAGGCTAGATTATGTCTGGAATATGTACGGCGATGTTAATTATTAGTAAAAATAGACAATACTAATTGTCGTAAAATAAATTAGAGAGATTAATTTCCTCATAACTAGCTTTTTTGGTATACTATTTATTGTAATTAAAAAAATAAATATATGTTTTGGAATAAATTGGCTCAAATTACTCAATATATTGGGGTTTCAATTGAGTATGTGGGTTTAGTTTTTATAATTTTAGCGGTTGGAATTGCCCTTTATGAATTATTGTTAAAACGTTTTGATTTAGGAAAAGTCAGTAAAAAACTGGGTCGGCGTCTTATTTTTAGTTTAGAGATTATTATCGCGGCTGATATTTTGTTGGCTACAGTGGCCACGCATCTGAGTGAAATAATTAGGTTGGGAGGCATTGTTTTGATCCGGGTGGCGCTTGGTTATGGGTTAAGGCACGAGGTTCTGGATAAGGAGACAAAATAGGTCTTGAAATATTTTTTTCTCTAAAGTATACTTCTGCCCACGGGCCCGTAGCTCAGCTGGCTAGAGCGCTTGCATGGCATGCAAGAGGTCACGAGTTCAAATCTCGTCGGGTCCACTAAATGAGGCGTATTTCGCCTCATTATGCAATATGTCATTCTCTATAGGAATAGTTGGCTTACCGAATGTGGGTAAATCCACATTATTTAATGCTTTGACCAGAAGTAAGCAGGCCGACGCTCAGAATTATCCTTTTTGTACTATTGACCCTAATGTGGGTATTGTTGAGGTTCCGGACGAGCGTTTGGAGAAATTGGCCGTGGTTTCACAATCGAAAAAGATCGTACCAACAGTTATTCAATTTGTTGATATTGCCGGGTTAGTCCAGGGGGCATCAGAGGGGGCGGGGTTGGGCAACAAGTTCTTGGCCCATATTCGGGAAGTTGATGCCATTGCCCAGGTGGTGCGTTCTTTTTCTGATTCTAATGTTATTCATGTGGCTAATCGAGTTGATCCTCAAAACGATGCTGAGGTGATTAATATTGAGCTAATTCTAGCGGATTTACAAACTGTTTCTAAACGTTTGGATAATCTGAAGAAAACAGCAAAGGGTAATGTTCCTAAAGATGTTCAAAAACAGTTGGCGCTAATCCAAGAATTAGAATTATGGCTTAAGGATGGGAAACCGGCTCGAGAGAAGACATTTGATGAAGAAGGGTTGGATATGTTGAAAGATTTACATCTTTTGACCATGAAACCGATGTTGTATGTGGTAAATGTAGACGAAGGAAATGCGGGGCCAACAGACTTAAAAGGGGCAGAAAATATTCAAATTTCTGCTAAAATAGAGGCTGAATTGGCTGCTTTGTCTGATATTGAGGCTCGTCAGTATTTAAAGGAATTGGGAATGGAGCAAACTGGACTGGATAAATTAATCACTGCCAGCTATCGTCTTTTAGATTTGGTAACCTATTTTACCTCTGGAGAGCCAGAAACAAGGGCCTGGACAATCAAAAGACATACCAAAGGTCCTGAGGCAGCCGGAGTGATTCACACAGATTTTGTTAAGGGTTATATTAAGGCGGATGTGGCAAATTGGGAGGATTTTGTGGCTAATGGTGGGTGGAGTGGGGTAAGAGAGGCGGGAAAAATTAGATTAGAGGGTAAAGAATATGAAGTTTTGGATGGAGATGTGTGCTATTTTCATATAAATAAGGTATAAAGTATTCCCCAGATTTTTTTTCTAATTTGTATAGACTAATCTATACTTTGTGGATAATAATGGGGATAAATAGGGTTAAATGTGGATAAGTATCCATATTTTTTTATTTGTATACACTTGTTTATACAAATTTTATAGGATGTTTTGAGATTTTTTTGCTAATTTAAGCATAAAAGTGGTAATATTGACATTTATCCACTTTTCTGGTATAATAGAATTGTAAAAAATGTACTTTCAAAAACATGGATTCTACCTCATTAACCATAATGAGGTCTTATCCCTCTTCTACTGCTTCTCTTCGGGCTTACTATTGGTTACTACTAGAAATTGTTCAAAATTACTACTGTTCAGTGGTAATAAAAAACAAAAACAAAAGTATAAAATATGTAGCAACAGAAATAGCGAGCCCGATATCGGTGACTTCCTATCATTATACTTCGTGTCTTTGACCGAAGTATTGGAAGGCTCCACCAAATAGCGGTAGAAGGGTGCCCACCGTCTCCAATGACGGCTGCCGATTTCAGGCGTTCCAAGCGTATAAGTAATTATTCCCTTGGATTGCCTGAAATGGCGCGTCCTGGAGATGTACAAGGCGGCTCGCCAAAGTATAAACCAGGGCGTTAGTCCGCCTTTTTTATTTGTCAGGCTTTGGATCTTGCCAATAATTGCCTTCTGGTTTATAATTGGTTATAATTTAGATGTGAATTGAGTAATAACAATATGCCAAGAAAAAGCCAATTTAGTGAGGAGTTTCTGCGGAAGATCCAGAAATTTTTGGAAGAGGAGAAGTTGAGATTGGAAAAAGAACTACGGAAGTTCACAAAGAAAAATCCTCATGTTGAAGATGATTATGACGCCGCTTATCCTGAATATGGTGATAAAGAAGATGAGAATGCCATGGAGGTGGCTCAATATACCACTAATCGCCCTTTAGAGATTGCGTTAGAGAATGAGTTGAGGGATGTAAAGAAAGCTATAGAGAGATTGGAAAAAGGTGCCTATGGAATTTGTAAGTATTGTAAACAGCCGATAGATGAAAAAAGATTGTTAGCACGGCCGACTTCCGGGGCCTGTATCAGTTGTAAGAAAACATTGACTAATGAAATTTAGTTTATGAAAGAAAAAGTCCGCTTGACACTTTACGGCGTCGCGAGCGGACTTTTTTTAATTATTGATCAGGTAATTAAACAGTGGTGTCGACATTCTGGATGGCAATGGCGAGAAGGGGGATTGGGTTTTGGTTATTGGGAAAATACTGGGATTGCTTTTTCTTTGCCATTTCCCAATTGGCTACTTCTGGTTTTAACGCCGATAGTGATTTTGCTGTTGGCCTTTCTTTTATTTCATCAACCTCGATACCCCTGGGCGATTATGCTGGTGATTACTGGCGCTACGTCCAATCTCGTTGATCGTTTCCTCTACTCCATTACTATAGATTACTTGCATTTTTTTACCTCAATATTTAATCTTGCCGACGTTTTGATCATAGGTGGGGGGCTGTTTTTGTTATTTGGTTTGTACCAACCAAAGAAGAAGGAAAGTTAATCTAGGTGGACGAGGTTATCAGGTCGAGAACGGCCGATTGGCATATCAACGGATATATTTTAAGGGGTTGACACGCACACCATTTATTCTGATCTCAAAATGCAAGTGTGAGCCAGTGGAGCGGCCAGTAGAACCCATTGCAGCAATGGTTTTTCCTTGGACAACATCGTCGCCGACTCCGACAAAAAGGCGAGAAGCGTGGCCATAAAGAGACTGAACACCATTTCCATGGTCAATGATGATGTAACAACCATAACCACCATTCCAGCCACATTGGGAACGAATAACCCGTCCAGATTTGGTGGCATAAAGGGGCGTACCTATTGGCCCGGCAATATCCAAGCCGGTGTGGCGCCAACCATAATATTGAGAAATATAACGCACTGACGATGGCCAGAGATAGGTAGATCCAACGGGGGCAGTGATTGAGGGCGGGGCCGAGACGTTGTTAAACTGACTGACTTTTCTAACGGTGGATACAGATTGTGGTTTTGTTCCGTCAGGAATCAAAAGTTCCTCGCCAACAACAATGTCAGTACCACCTTCTTTTAATCGATTGTATTCAATTATTTTGTCTACCTCGGCTTTATAGGTGGTAGCAATTTTACTTATGGTTTCCCCTTTTTTGACTACATGGAGCAACCCTGAAACAGGTAAGATCTTTAGTTTGTCACCAGGGCGGATGTAGGAATTAGTTGTTAGATTGTTGGCCCAGAGAACAGTAAGTAGGCTGATATTGAATTGTTCTGATATCTGTCCAATGGTATCGCCAGGCTGAACAATATATTCGACAACAGAGGAACGCCCAGTTCCGCTAGTACTGGGTAAGGTGGCGCCAGGGATGATTGTGGGCTTGGAAACAGCTGTCCCCCCCAGACTGATGGAGGAGATATCTTGATTAGTAATTAGCACGGGATTAGATCCGATTTGGCCAGTTTGTAGACTAACCGCCCCGGCATTCCAAGACTGGGTTTGTTTAGGAACAATGGTTGTAAAATCAATATTGATTTCTTCTAAAGAAAAGTCTTGGTCGCCAGGGCCGAGAAGTTGATAAAGAATAGTTTGGCGGCCAGCGATGTTGTTGGTTTCAGTTTTGTAAAATGTACTGTGGGGAACACTGATAATGAGAAAAAAAATAAAAAAAATGATTTGAAGACTGCCCCGGTTAGTTGTGAGATTCCAGAAGCGGCGGATAATTGGCTGGTGAGCCGGGCCAGTGGTGCGGTAGATGTTAAAAAAGATTCGGTAGATTTTGATTCCTACAATTTGGATGAGAATTCGCCCCGTTCGTCCGACTGCCTGCCCGATTATTGAACCTAGCCAAAGTAGGAGGCGCTTGCCATATATTAAGCTGCGTAGAAAATAGAAAAAAGGCTTATATAAGAGGGGTTTCATACAAACAAGCGTCGCTGGCGACGCCGTTACATTATGAGTCAAAATTCTGTTTTGGTCAACCGAAAATAAGTATACCATTATTGTCTGGTGGTTGACGAATTGCCCGGTTTTTACATATAATTATCGACACAGGTAATTAATTATTAAGTTATCTTTATGGTACTGTTGATTGTCTTCGTCTTGGTGCCGGCGCTTTTGGCCATTGCGTACGGTTGTATTTTGATCGGCTGGGTTAACAAACAAGGAGCAGGTTCAGAAAGGATGCAGGCTATTGCTAAGGCTATCCAAGAGGGGGCTCGGGCCTATCTTAAGCGTCAATATAAGACGGTAGCTTGGGTTGCTATTGTGGTTTTTTTCCTACTTTGGAAGTTTTTAGGTTGGAAAACAGGCTTAGGCTTTATGGTTGGGGCAATATTTTCTGGAGTGGCTGGATACCTGGGCATGAGTATTTCGGTGAAAGCAAACGTTCGAACAACTGAGGCCGCCAAGAAGGGATTGGCCGCTGCCCTTAATCTGGCAGTCAAGGGGGGTTCAATTACTGGTTTGTTAGTAGTCGGGCTTGGTCTTTTGGGAGTGGGTGGTTTTTATCTGATTTTTAAGGATCTCAATGCTTTGATTGGTTTGGCTTTTGGCGGTAGTTTGATTTCTGTATTTGCTAGAATTGGCGGTGGAATTTTCACTAAGGCAGCTGATGTTGGCGCAGATTTGGTAGGTAAAGTGGAAAAGGGCATTCCTGAAGATGATCCGCGGAACCCGGCTGTTATTGCTGATAATGTAGGTGATAATGTTGGTGATTGTGCTGGCATGGCAGCTGATCTTTTTGAAACCTATGCCGTGACAGCAGTAGCTACGATGGTTTTGGGTGCTCTGACATTCGTTGGTAATGAGGACGCGGTTGTTTTCCCCTTGGTTTTAGGGGGCATCTCAATTTTGGCGTCTATCATTGGCACCTTTTTCATCAAATTGGGCAAAAAGAAGAAAATTATGGCCGCTTTGTACAAAGGTTTGGCCGTATCTGGAATTTTAGCTTTGGTCGGTTTTTATTTTGCTTGTCAGTATTTTGCCCCTAGCTTAGGTTTGAGAGCGGACTACTTGTTGTATTGTGGAGTGTTGGGGTTGTTACTAACTGGTTTGATGTTTGCCATTACTGAGTACTACACTTCAACTAAATTTGGTCCGGTCAAAAGTATTGCCAAGGCTTCAGAAACTGGTCATGGAACTAATGTAATTTCTGGTTTGGCTTTGTCTATGCGTGCCACTGCTTGGCCCGTGGTATTTATTGTGGTGGCCATGTTAGCTGCCTTTGCTTTGGCTGGTTTATATGGTGTGGCTATTGCGGCCATGGCCATGCTTTCTTTAACTGGGATTGTTGTCACCATTGATGCTTATGGTCCGATTACTGATAATGCGGGTGGGATTGCGGAAATGGCGGAATTAGGTTCAGATGTTCGGGCAGTGACCGATCCTTTGGACGCTGTCGGTAATACTACTAAAGCTGTTACCAAGGGTTATGCTATTGCCTCCGCTGCTTTGGCTGCTTTGGTTTTGTTTGCAGATTATACCCACAAATTGGTTGAACATGGGAAATCGGCCGTTTTTAACATCGACGATCCTAAAGTTTTAACCGGTCTGTTTATTGGCGGTCTCTTGCCTTATCTTTTTGGTTCTTACTTAATGCAATCTGTTGGTAAAGTGGCCGGCAAAGTAGTCGAGGAAGTAAGACGCCAGTTTAAAGAGATCAAAGGAATTATGGAAAGTTCGGCTAGACCCGACTATGCCCGCTGTGTGGACATTGTTACTAAGGGGGCAATTGGCCAAATGATTTTACCAGCCCTGATTCCAGTGCTCGCGCCGATTTTAGTTGGTTTACTTCTAGGGGCGTCGGCTCTTGGTGGTTTATTAGTTGGTACCATCATCACTGGTCTATTTGTGGCTATTTCTATGACTACTGGTGGTGGGGCTTGGGATAATGCCAAAAAGTATATTGAAAATGGAAACTACGGCGGAAAGGGATCTTTTGCCCACCAAGCAGCGGTCACTGGCGACACAGTTGGTGATCCTTATAAGGATACAGCTGGACCAGCGATTAATCCGATGATTAAAGTAGCCAATATCGTTGCTTTATTGATAGTAGGTTTGTTGAAATAAGGCTGCAATTACATTAATAAAATCACTTCTAGCCAAACTAGGGGTGATTTTTTAAACAGAATTTTTATAAACGCAACAACCCCCGGTTCGTATCACCTGTGACACAGGTTGACAGAGACCGGGGGTTGGAAGAGTTGGGCCGTGATCTCGGCTGAAATCACAGGCCACTGGTACCGCTGTTGGTTGAGGTGGGACGGAGGAAGATGTCCCCGGGGTGAGTGGAGAATCTGGCCCAACCGATTGCCCACTTCCCAGTGCTCTTGTGCAGGGCAGCGAAAAACCTCTGGTCATTGGGATGTGAGTAGGCAGGGAACAGAATCCAGCCTTCGGGGTCGAGGTTGGGGATGTCTTGGGAGTTGGCTAGAATGTGATCCAGACCGTCTTCGGCCAGTTGACATCGCCAGACCACTCCTCGACGACGGATGGTTGTGTCGTTGGCGCGTTTTTCATTGGGGATCAACACTCTTACCCCCTCATATTCCCGGCCACCGATCATTGCTTTGGTTGTTACTATGGCCGGAGGAACCTCGTTTTCTTCTTCGGTGGTTCTTTCTTCCTGTTCCAGTATGGTGTTGATGACGCCCGTCATTCCTGTGGCCAGTTCCTCCGCATGCTGGCACAAGATTTCTATTTGTGCGGGGGTGAGTGTTGGTATTCCTTGAGTGATGAGATCATGGATCATGTCGTCGTCTGTCATTCCACCTCTCCCTTTCGTAGTTGCAGCGGTTTTGAAGGTACGGATAAATTCAAGCTAGAAAGATATAACCACATGAAATGAGGTGGTGTCAATTGTGGATTAAAGAGAGAAAGGAGATAATTTGTTTATATTTTAGCGAAAAAATATTGGTGAAAATTATACACAGGTTTTGTTGACAAAAACTGATATTGGGGGCATACTACTGATGTAGCTGAGGCTTTAGGCCACAGGACTCCAGAAAACGACCCAAATGGTCGGTTTTTGTTTTACGTTTGTTTTGCTTTTGGTAATCTCAACGATGTGGTAGAATAAGCGGTGTAATATTTGTGTTATTCGTCTAATGTTATGACTAGAAAATACCATCGTCGCAATGAGCAATTCAATCCAGTGATTTCACGGGGGATAGGGGCAGTTTGTTTATTGGTTTTATCAATTGTTATTACTTTGAGTTTTTTTGATAAGGCTGGAACAATGGGGGAAATAATAGATGAATGGATTTTAAGTTTTCTTTTTGGTTCAATTCGCTACGCTGTCCCAGCCGTGGTTTTGATTTTGGCCGGGTTTTTAATCAAAGACATGGGCTATGATTATCGTCGCACTCATGGCGCGGGAGCTATTCTTTTTTTTGTGGCCATGTCCAGTCTCATGCATATAAAATATGAGACAGATGATATGTGGCGTATGGCCTTGGAAGGACATGGGGGTGGTTTTTTTGGTCTTTTGGCCTGGCCCATTAGGGAATATCTTGGAGTCCTAGCTGGGACAGTGATATTTGTCGGCTTGGTGGCAGTGTCCATATTTTTGATTTTCAATACTTCACTCACCAAGCTAGTCATGATCAATCAGAAATTATTGGCTGGTTTTGGTTTGTTGGGCCGAGGTATAATCAGCCTATTTTCTGTGTTTTTACGCCGGTCCAATGGGGTAAAAATTAGTGGTGGTTATGAGACAGTTTCTCCGGAAGACGAAGAAGAAAAGGAAGATGGGAGAGAATCCGAAAGTAAAACAGAGGATGATGAACCGCGGGCTTTTTTTCGGAAAAAAATGCCTAGAGAAGATGAAGATGGGGAGGCAGAAGAAGAATCGCGGTCAGTCCCAGAACGGGGTTCATCGCCCTGGGACAAAAAAGTGGTTGTAAAAAATTTACCTCCAATTTCCTTGTTAAATAATAAACGTAGCAAGCCAACCAGTGGCGATATTGAAGCCAATGCTGAGATAATTCATAACACCTTATTTGAATTTGGTATTGAAGTAGATATGGGTGAGGTACGGGTTGGTCCTACCGTCACTCAGTATTCTTTAAAACCAGCCAAGGGGGTAAAGCTGTCACGGATAACAGCCTTGTCTAATGATCTGGCCCTGGCTTTAGCGGCTCATCCGATAAGAATTGAGGCTCCGATCCCAGGAAAATCATTGGTTGGTATTGAGGTGCCTAATTATAAGGCGGCCTTGGTCACTTTACGAGAATTGTTGGATGATCAAGAATTTACCAAGCGTAACCATAACTTGATGATTGCCTTGGGTAAAGATGTGGCAGGCAAAGTTTGGTTTGCTGATTTGCCCCGCATGCCTCATCTGTTGGTGGCGGGAGCCACTGGTTCTGGGAAGACGGTTTGTATCAACGGGATCATCATGAGTCTTCTTTATCAAAACACAGCTGAGACCTTACGTTTTATTATGGTCGATCCGAAGCGGGTGGAGCTGACCCTTTATAATGGTATCCCCCACCTTCTCGCCCCTGTGATTACCAATGTGCAAAAAACGGTAAATGCGTTGAAATGGACGATTGGAGAAATGGATCGGCGTTTTGACGTGCTGTCCCAATCTGGTTGTCGGGACATCCAATCTTATAATAATCGCTTTCCCGACAGTAAATTACCTCACATTGTCTTTATCATTGATGAGTTGGCTGATTTGATGGCCGCGGCGGCCTCAGAAGTAGAGGCGGGGATTATCCGTCTAGCCCAGATGGCTCGCGCCGTTGGCATTCATTTGATTGTCGCTACCCAACGTCCGAGTGTGGATGTTATTACTGGTTTGATGAAGGCTAACATTCCAGCTCGTATTGCTTTTTCTGTGGCTTCGCTTATTGATTCGCGGACGATTTTGGATATGCCTGGCGCAGAAAAATTACTAGGTCGTGGCGACATGTTATTTTTGACTGCAGAATTAGGAAGGCCGAAGCGTTTGCAAGGAGCCTTTGTTTCAGAAGAAGATGTAAAGAATGTTGTTGACTATTTGAAAGGTGATGAGGATCCCGAATATGATGAGTCTATTGTGGAAAAGACCTCAGGAACAGTAAACATGTTTGGTGGACCAAGTGATGAACATGATCCTTTGTTTGAGGACGCTAAAAAGGCGGTCTTAGAAGCTGGAAAGGCCAGTGCTTCGTTTTTACAGAGGCGATTAAAGTTGGGTTATGCTCGAGCCGCTCGTATCTTGGATGAGATGGAGGCGGCGGGAATAATCGGACCATCAGACGGAGCTAAGCCAAGAGACATTTTAGTTACCGGAGCTGATATTGAGGAGGAGTCAATGGATATGGGCGGTGAATTAAATGTGTTTTCTTCCCCCTTGCCAGTGAAAGAAGAAGAGGAAGGAGAATTTGAAGAGGAAAAAGAAGACTCGGAAAATGGAGACGAGGAAATAGTTGGGGCGGTTGAGGAGTTGAGGGAAGAGGAAAAATAAAGGCAGAGAAAGGTAACTGATTATGGTGGTTTATGTCGATTTTCTTTTGTAAGAAAAATCTTTGTCCGCCTCGTCGGGTATGTTTTCATTTGCGTGCTTTACGGGAAAAGTCAGGATTGAGTTTGGAAGCGCTGGCGAAAAAGACAAAAATACCTCAGGAGTATTTATGTGCTTTGGAAGCCTGCCGATTTGATAAGTTGCCGCCCGGGCAAGTATATCAGAAGAATTTTCTTCGTCGCTATGCCGAAGCTTTGGGAGCCAACCCCGACCCTCTGGTGAGACAATATGTGTGGGAAGAGACCAGTAAAGAAAAGATGGGTGGGGAAGAAAGAAAAAAAGAATCTTGGTGGGACGGAATTTCCGGTTATCTCCCGAGTATCTTAAGGGTGGTTGTTGTGGGGTTGGTCGTCTTATCATTAATTTTTTATCTGGGTTGGCAAATTAAAAATATTGTTACCCCCCCAGAACTTTTTGTTTATGCCCCTTTGGAGGGATTTGTGACGGATAATTATGTGCTGGCGGTGCGTGGTCAAACTGGCCAGGAAGTAGAAGTGTCAATTAACGGGAAACAAATTCGCAACAATGAGCAAGGACAGTTTGAGGAAGTCATTAATTTGTCTCCTGGTTTGAATACGATAGTGGTTGAGGCTAAGAAAAAACATGGCAAAGTCACGAGTATAACCAGACATGTGGTTTTAAAGACAGAGTAGATAAACTGAGTGAAAATTATCCCCAATTATCCAGGTAATAACTGGTGTTGACAGGTAAAAAACAACTAGTTATGCTAGGCAGTGCCCTGAGATATTAATTATTATTTTAAGCCCAAACCAATATGGCGAAAACGAGCGCGGAGAACAAAGGAAAATTGGCAGCAGCCCAGGTGGCGGTGGATCAGATAAGACAGCGTTATGGCGAAAACGCAATCATGAAATTTGGGGAGACAAGACGATCGTCAGTAGAGGCAGTGCCGACCGGCTCCATTTCTTTGGATATCGCTCTCGGAGTGGGTGGTGTTCCTCGGGGACGGGTGATTGAAGTCTTTGGCCCAGAGGCTAGCGGCAAAACAACTTTGGCCCAGCATGTGATTGCGCAAGTACAGAAAAAAGGCGGGATAGCTGCGTTTATAGATGCTGAACATGCTTTAGATCCAGATTATGCCAAGAAAATAGGCGTGGAAATAGATGACCTCCTCATTTCTCAGCCAGATACGGGCGAACAAGCTTTGGAAATTTTAGAAACCTTGGTGCGCTCCAATGCTGTAGATGTGGTGGTATTAGATTCAGTGGCAGCTTTGGTTCCGAAAGCGGAAATTGAAGGAGAAATGGGTGACCAACACATGGGCCTTCAGGCACGGCTAATGAGTCAGGCCTTGCGCAAGTTGACCGGTGTCGTCAGTAAAACTAAGACAGTAGTAATTTTCATTAATCAAGTCCGCCATAAGATTGGAGTTTTCTTTGGTAATCCCGAAACTACAACCGGGGGCAATGCTTTGAAGTTTTATTCTTCTTTGCGAATTGAGGTGAGACGTTCGGCACAGATTAAGCAGGGGGACAAGATTATCGGCAATCGGGTTAAGGTGAAAGTTGTGAAGAATAAGGTGGCCGCACCATTCAAAACTACAGAGTTTGACATTATGTATAATGAAGGCATTTCTTTGGCTGGAGATTTAGTCGACACAGGGGTAGTTTATAAGGTGATTAGCAAATCTGGAAACAGCTACGCCTATGGTGAAGAGAAACTTGGTGTGGGAAGAGAAAAAGCCAAGCAATATCTGCGTGAAAATCCACCGTTGATGGATAAGATCAGAAAAGATATTTGGGAAGTGGTGACTCGCGGAGAAGCGCCAGAAGAAGAACCGGGGGTGGCAGGAGAACAGGAAAGCTTGAGTGAATAAATAGACAATAAATAAGGAGGGGATATGAGATTGATTTATCTATCCCGCCTAATTGGCGGGATTTTCATCCTTTGTTGTACTCAACCAGTTCTGGCCGCTGACTTAGAAATAATTCAAGTTTGTCCGACTGGTTGTGCGAGTCCGCCTTTACAATGGTTAGCCATAAGGAATCAAGGCTTGGTTGAGATTGATATTACACAATGGCGTTTGCAAGAGGGCGGCTCAGGGCACAAGATAAAGTCTGATCAGGGATCATCCTTGTTATTATCTCAAGCCACGGCAATTGTGGCCCAAGATAGTCAGGCTTTTGTGGCGGCTCATCCTGAGGTTGGGTGCCCGGTAGTGGACAGTAGTTGGTCCACATTAAAAAAAGCAGGAGAACAATTGGGATTACGAAATCAGAGTAATGAATTAGTGGCTTCAGTGTTATATAAGCCGGTTGAACAGGAAATTTTACCTGTTGATTGTCGACCGTTGACCAGTGAAAGCGAAGGGGAGTTGGGATGGATAGAGAAACCGGATTTGGTCAAGATGGTGGAAGAAAAGAAAAAAGATAGCAGGACGAGCGAAGAGGATTTTGGTTCAACGTCTTTAACTAGCATCACCACACTTAAAGTTTTACCGCCTTCGTCTTCGGTTCTAATCAAAGGGGTGGTAGCTAGTTTGCCTGGGACTTTGTACAAGACAATAGTCTATCTTTTAGATGATAAGGGAGTGGGTGTCCCTTTGTATTTGGCCAATAAAAAGTGGCCAGAATTTCAGTTGGGTTCTGTGGTGGAAGTAATGGGGGAAGTCGTAAATATGAACGGAAAACTGAGGTTAAAGGTAAAAAAGGAAGAAGGCATTAAGATGGGAACAGATATTCGGCTTCCTTTACCGTTTTTACATTTAGCCTTGTCTGAATTGGAAGAAAGATTGATTGGTTGTCGATTACTAGTCGTTGGTGAAGTGACTGAGTCTCGGAAAAACAGTTTTGTCCTTGATGATGGGACCGGAGAAATAAGAGTGGTGAATAAGCAGACCTCTCGTTTATGGTCTAAGCCAATGATTGGCGACCAAGTATCGGTTATTGGTTTGTTAGAATTTCAGAATAATGAGTACGGACTTTGGGTCCAGGATCATGATGAACTTAAAATTCAGGCCTCAATGCCGAGTGGGGTACCTCCAGAAAATAAGGTTAGCTCGTCTTCAGTAACAATTGGGCCACCGCCAAAAGAGACGGAATGGGAATTTTTAATCGCAGCGATGGGAACAATCTTGGGGGTGAAATTGGTTGGTAAAAGGAGCCGACAAAGAGTGGTGGATTGGTTGAAATTATCTCTTGGCCTTAACGAAAAGAAGTAGGGTTGGTATAATGACTTTACTATGAAAAAAATATCCTCTCTTTTTACCGCTTGTGTTTTGGTTGGTTTGTTTTTAGTGATACTGGGTGGCTGTGGGGTCCAATCACCAGAGTTAAACACTCTTGATTATAAATATCAGGAAGAGATTGTTAAACTTCAATCTTTGGTAAAGACCAAGAATGGAGCCAAGATGAAGGTGGTCATGGAAAGTATCTTGGCCTTGGTTGCGGAAATGGAAGCAGAAGATTTTGAGGGTGCCGAAGTGCTGTCCCCCCCGGCTGATTTTCCTATGAATTTGATTTATCCCGGGGGCAAGATATTAACAATAAAGGAGGAAACGACAGAAGGGCGTATTTTACAAGAGGTGGAGATTAAGACCTTAGATCAATTGGGAGTGGTAAAAAATTTTTATAATAATCAGGCGAATGATCCGGCCTGGAAATTAACTAGCCAAACGAATGGCGCTTTGGATGTTCGTTATGAGTGTTGGCAGGAAAATAAAAAGTTAATAATGGTAATAACTGGCAATCCGTTTACCAAATTGGTGAAGGTCAGGATCATATATGAACAACTAGAATGATTAATAACAATCAAACAGGGACAAAACCCTGTTTTTTTGTTATAATGAGGCCAAGGTATGGCTGATAATATTTTTTTACAAATTAGTGTCTTGTTGGGTATTACCGTGACGATTGCTTTTTTCATGCGTTTGTTAAAGCAACCGTTAGTAGTGGCCTATATCATTGCTGGTTTGGTGGCCGGTCCATTTTTTCTCGGTCTGGCCGAGGGACAAGAAGATTTTTTTGAAACCTTTGCCCGTTTTGGCATTGTTCTTTTGCTTTTTATTGTTGGTCTAAGTCTGAATTTTAATCATTTTCGTCGTCTGGGCCGGTCTGTAATAATCGGTGGCCTGGCCCATTTTTTCATTGTGGTCGGTTTGGGTTTGGCTCTTTTGTTGGTCTATGATTTTAGTCTATTGTCGGCGTTTTTTTTAAGCGTGGCGGTTTCTTTTTCCAGTACCATCATTATTGTTAAGATACTTTCGGATAAAAGAGATTTGGAAACAGTGCACGGGCGTTATTTGGTGGGTATCCTTTTGTTGCAAGATTTGGTGGCGGTTCTAATTTTAGTATTTCTTAATTCCGCCAATACGAATGAGAATAATTTGTTTGCAGCGCTCCTCACGTTTTTCGGCCGGGGTTTACTCCTTTTTGGCTTCATCGTTTTTATCTCTCGCTATGTATTGCCATTGATTGTAGAACGCATGGCCAAAAGCGGAGAAATGCTATTCATCTTCACGATTGCCTGGTGTTTTGGTGTAGCTAGTCTGGTTTACTGGGTTGGTTTTTCTTTGGAAATTGGCGCTATCGCCGCTGGTATTTCTTTGGGTGCCTCAGTGTATCAGCCAGAAATTAGCAGCCGGGTACGGCCCCTTCGTGATTTTTTTCTCGTGATTTTTTTTATTGTCTTAGGCAGCGAATTACAATTGGGACAAATCAGCGCCATAATCAAGCCGGCCCTGGCCCTATCCTTATTTGTGTTGATCGTCGATCCTCTGGTTCTTTTTTTACTCATGCGGCGTCTCAAATATACCCGACGTAGTTCTTTTTTGGCGGGGTTAGCCTCTATTCCGGTAAGTGAATTCGGTTTTATTTTAATTTTTAAAGCCAGGGACTTCGGTTATCTGCGGGGAGAGGAATTGGCAGTTTTGACTTTTGTCGCCCTTTTTTCCATGGTTGTTTCTTCTTACCTGATTACTTATGGCGAAAAAATATATTTTTGGCTGTTGCCTTTCTTAACACGGATGGGTCGAGACAAAGAGAATAAAAATCAATTAAATATAGGAGAATACACGGTTTGGGTTTTTGGTTACCATCGCATGGGTTGGAAGATCTGCGAAGCTTTGGCTGAAAGACGGATTAAATTTGCGGTTGTGGATTATAATCCGGAAGCAGTAGCTCGTCTGAAGCAACGGAACATTCCGGCTTTTTTTGGGGATGCTGCAGATGTGGAATTTCTCAGCACCTTACCATTAGAGAAGTCTCGTCTGATTATTTCCACTTTACCCGAACCCGATGATCAAAAGACTTTGATATTACATGTTAGAAATCTGTCCGATCGGCCGATAATTGTTGGTAATCTTTATCATAATCTCTATTTAGATGATTTATACGAGGCCGGGGCTAACTATGTGATGATGCCGCATCTGTTGGGTGGGCAATGGATGGCCGATATTTTAAAAAATCACGACTGGACTAAGTCCGTGTTTTCTCGGTTGCGTCAAACCCAGAAAGAAGAGATGCGGCTACGTTACACTATGGGGACTCATAATTGACAAAGAGGGTGGAGATTGTTATAATTTGCTCACCCTAGAAAGGGCCCGTGGCTCAGCTGGCTAGAGCACTTGCTTTGCAAGCAGGGGGTCAGGAGTTCGAATCTCCTCGGGTCCACGTTAAGCCGAGGTAGCTCAGTGGTAGAGCAGAGGACTGAAAATCCTCGTGTCGTGAGTTCAATTCTCACCCTCGGCACTTGGGTTGAGATGAAGGAGTAAAGAAAAGGATACGGAGTGTAGCTCAGTTGGCTTAGAGCACTTGCTTTGGGAGCAAGGGGTCGAAGGTTCAAGTCCTTTCACTCCGACGGGTCAATTGCGGACGTCGTATAATGGTTATTATGTCGGCCTTCCAAGCCGAGGATGCCGGTTCGATTCCGGTCGTCCGCTCATTGGATTGACGAAAAAGATGGGTCTGTTATAATGAAAAACAAGCTAGATAGCGGGGTAGAGCAATTGGCAGCTCGCTGGGCCCATAACCCAGAGGTTCCCGGTTCAAGTCCGGGCTCCGCAACAAGACGCGGTAGTAGTTCAGTTGGCTAGAACGTCTCCTTGCCAAGGAGAAGGTCGCCGGTTCGAATCCGGTCTGCCGCTCGGTCGCAATTAGGCGACAAAGCAAGGTATTAACTAAACGTCCCTTGCTGTATGGCAGAAAACCCCGCGCCCGCGGGGTTTTCTAATACTATTTTATGGATCAGCTTAATCATTTATTTAATCATCGACAGGATTTAGATTTTCGTTATAAAAATATTCGAATCATCCGAGAAATTTTTTGGCAATGGGGTTTTACCGAGGTAGATGTCCCCCAAATCATTCGTTTGCCTGGTCAAGAACCATATCTTTCACCGGTCCCGGTTTCTCTCCACAATGAAAGGGGCGGTGAATATTTTGGATATTTACATACTTCCCCTGAATATTGTTTAAAGAAAATGTTGGCTGCGGGTTGGGGCTCGATTTTTTATCTCGGCAAATGTTTCCGTGATCAAGAAAGTTTCGGCGGGGGGCATAATCCCGAATTCACCATGCTGGAATGGTATCGCCCCCAAGCTGATTTTTACCAATTGATGGAAGATGTGTCTGCTTTGGTGAACACCTTGGCGACCCGAGTTGGCCGTCAGTCCTGGCCAGTGCGCCGGGTCTTTATGCGAGAGCTATGGCAAGAATTTTTACAAGTAGATTTGGACCAATTACTCACCCCCCAAAGTCTTTTACCGGTATGTCAGTCTTTGGGTCAGCCAGCCTCAGCCACTGAACCTTATGAGGATCTTTTTTTTCGAATTTTTTTAAATTTTATTGAACCTAAATTGCCTAAAAATGAATTGACGATAATCCATCACTATCCTTTGGCCCTAGCTTCGTTAGCTCGAGAGTCAACTGTATATCCGGGCTATGCCGAGAGATTTGAAGCTTACTTGGGTGGTTGGGAATTGGCCAATGCCTTTTCTGAACTCATTGATCCAAAGGAACAAAAAAGACGATTAGAGGAAGAGAGAGAAATACGAAAAAAAACTGGCCGGGTAGTCTATGATTTGGATACCGAATTCATCGAAGCCCTAGAAGTTGGTTTGCCTCCTACCGCAGGTATTGCTTTGGGCGTGGACCGGTTAATCATGGCTTTGCGTGGTTGCCAAAATATTGATGATGTGTTAACATTACCAGCGTCTAAATTATTTTAATTATATTTATGGGAGACACGACTGATATTCGCAAAGGCGCGGTCATTCGTCATCAAAATGAGCTATATGTGGTGGCTGGTTTTCAGTTTATCAACCCTGGGAAGGGACAAGCCTTTACGCGCACCAAAATGAAGAACATCAATAGTGGCAAGTCTATTGAGTTGACTTATAAGAGTGGAGAAAACGTGGAGGTGGTATCAGTTTCTTATGAAAATTTACAATACCTTTATAAAAGCGGCGACTTTTATTCTTTCATGAATAAACAAAGTTATGAGACTGTTGAGGTTTCAGCCGACGTACTAGGAGAAGATGCTAAATATCTTAAAGACGGCCTAGAAGTAATTGGGGCGATGTATGAAGGCAATGTCGTGGCCATCCAATTGCCTAAAAAGATCCAGTATCAGGTGGCGGAAGCGCCACCCGCGGTAAAAGGAGATACAGCTTCTGGTAATGTGACCAAGGAAGTGGGGTTGGACAATGGCTTAAAGATTCAGGCACCCATTTTTATCAAAGAAGGTGAACAAATCCTGGTAAACACAGAGACGGGCGAGTATAGTGGTCGGGTCCAATAATCAAAGTAGACAAAAACACCCCGGGAACGGGGTGTTTGGTTATCGTAGCCAAGTGAATAAAAGAAAAAGTTGAAGACAGAGGATAATAATGAGAATGGACTGGAAGGAATTTTTGCTAGTTTTATGACGAAAAAAATACATGGCGGCCAAAGCTCCAGGGGAACCGCCCAATAAGCAAAGGAGCCAAAGAGTATTTTCGGGAATACGGCGCGAAGAAATCTGGGCTTTTAGTTTGTCAAAGCCAAAATAAAAAAAAGTGAGCAAATTTATTGCCACTAGGTAAATTAAGAAGAGGTGTCCGGATAGAGAAAATGACGACCAGGTTTCGGCGATCATAAGCTACGAACTATGGTGGTGTTTACGGTCATCTTCTGATAGTTGAATCAGAGCGCGGCGAATTTCGTTTGGTCGGGCCACATCATAGAAAACGACATGGATGTTGCTAGAGGCGGTTTTGACTGTAATATTACCGAATTGAAAAATAGTCCGGAAAAAACCATGAACATCTACGGTCACATCCTGAACGCGATAAAGGTCAACTTCAGAAACAGTGCGGGAAAACAGCCCGTGTTGTTCAATGTCCACGATTCGATCATTGGTGATGATCCAGAGATCTAAATAAAAATCTACAAATTGGGCGTAAAGAAACAAACAAAGGGAAAGATAGTAGGCACTGCAAAGTAAAACGAAAATCGCCAGTAGAGGGTGTCCAGAGGCCAAAACTACCGGAAACAAGCTGGTGATGATTAAATAAACAGCCAGGGGAAGGAGAAAGAGAATGATGAAAACCGCTAGCGTGGGTAAAAAGGTGAGAGGATGTCGGCGTAGTAGATATTCTATCTTTTCGTATGATTTCTGTTTGATTAAGGAGGCGACTCCCATAGTTAGAAAATAAAAATATTTTGGAGCCAGGCACTGTCAAAGATCGTTAGGGCCGAGCTCCAATTAACAGTTATGCAGAATTGCCAAGTGAAGAATAATGTCAGGACGGTGATGGCTAACAGGACGACGGTGATGATGAAACTGGCCAAGGTAAAAGAGGCGGTCATGACAATGTGGTAAATGTTCATGATGGAAAAAGCTACAAAGATAGTGAGAAAGAACAAATAGGCAAAGAGGAAGATGTACAAGGGAATGGTGATTACCATAGGGGATGTTTACTTGTTGTGTTCCTGTAAATGAGTATGAGCCTGGGCAGTAGATTTGCGCCCCCGGGGAGTTCTTTCTAACATGCCGATTTGAAGTAAGTATGGCTCATAAATAGTTTCCAAAGTATCTATTTCTTCGGCCACTGCTGCGGCCAGGGTGCTTAATCCAACTGGTCCGCCATTGTACTTTTCAATAATAGTACGGAGGATATGGCGATCGACTTCGTCTAAACCTAATTTATCGATTTTTAATAATCGTAGAGCCTGACCAGCGATAGTTTCGTCTATAATTTTACCATCGTGGCGGACTTCAGCGAAATCTCGGATTCGTTTCAGTAGCCGATTAGCAGTTCGAGGGGTGCGGCGAGCACGTTGGGCGATTAAACGAGCGGCTTCGGGGCGCATAGTGACTTCAAGAATTTTGGCGTTGCGATTGATGATGAGTTCTATGTGTTCTGGTTGGTAAAATTCCAGGTGGTAGACATGGCCGAAACGGTCACGGAGCGGGCCGGTAAGCAAACTGACCTGAGTAGTGGCTCCGATCAAAGTGAATCGGGGTAGATCAATGCGCATCGTTCGAGCGGTTGGCCCTTTCCCAATAATGATATCGATGGCGAAATCTTCCATGGCGCTATAAAGTACTTCGGCCACAGTTTTGTTTAGGCGGTGGATTTCATCAATGAATAAAACCTCACCATTTTCTAAATTGGAAAGAATGGCCGCCAGATCCCCGATTTTCTCCAGAGCTGGTCCGGAGGTGACTAAGATTTTACTATTCATCTCTTGGGCGATGATGTTGGCCAGGGTAGTTTTACCTAGGCCGGGATTGCCATAAAGTAGGACATGTTCTAATGGTTCCTGTCGTCTCCGAGCTGCTTCTAAAGAGATGACCAAGGGTTCTTTAATGTGTTCTTGTCCAACAAAATCTGTCAGTTTTTTGGGACGGAGAGTCAGTTCTAGGACGGTTTCGTTGTCCTGGGGGGACGGAGAAAGAATTTCCTGTTTTTCTTCCTCAGAAAAAATATAAGTGTCATTTTCCATAGTCCTGGCTATTGTACTATTTTGCCAGGTGGTTGGCAATTAGTTTGCTTTCAACGAAAGAATTGTGGATATCCTGGGGAGAGGGCGGGTGCAGTTATCATAAAATGCCTTAAATAAGGCTAAAAGCTAGTGTCGTGAAATGATTTGGGTGGGCCGGTTGCCTGTGTTATAATGGACTCAATTGATCATACCCAATATATAGTGCATTAATAATTTATTAACTACTATATATAGTGGTAGCTTGTTGAATGCTACACCGTCCAGGTGTATTTAAATTGTCCCAGTTTATCATTTTTTTCTCTAAAAATATGGGGCCACTTGATTCCCACTTAGTGCAAAAAGTCCATCTTGGCCAGGCCGAGACAGACAAAGATCAATTCCGTTATAATTCCGACACTGGCCTGCGGTTTAAGCGGGTTTTTAGTAATGAAAATAGGAATCCGTTTGAAGAAGTGGACTATGAACGACGCCAGTCAGTGATCAGAGAACCAGATGGAACCGTAGTTTTTGAGATGAAAGATTTGGAAATACCGACGGGCTGGTCCCAGGTGGCCACTGATATCATTGCGCAAAAATATTTTCGTAAAACTGGCGTCCCCCAATATTATGCCGATGGTCAACCAAAGTTGACTAATGATGGTAAATCGGTTTTGGGCCCAGAGACAAGTGTAAAACAAACAATTCATCGATTGGCAGGCACCTGGAGATATTGGGGTGAGAAATATGGATATTTTGCTAGTCCAGAAGACGGACAATTTTTTTATGATGAAATAGTTGTCATGATGTTAAAGCAAATGGCTGCTCCTAATTCTCCCCAATGGTTCAATACGGGTTTGTATTGGGCCTATGGAATCAATGGGCCAGCCCAGGGGCATTATTATGTTGATCCTGACACCGCAGTGTTGACGAAATCAACAGACGCCTACTCTCATCCCCAGCCCCACGCTTGCGGTCGTTATAATACTAAACTTTTTACTTCTCGCGGGGTTTTGAATTTAGGCGAAGTGGTAGAAGAAAAAATGACGGGTATAAAAGTATTTGATGGGGAAAAGTTTGTAGAAGTAAAGGCGGTAAAAAATAATGGAGTAAAAAAAGTATATCGAGCGATTTTAAAAAATGGAAACTATCTGGATTTTACTGATGATCACTTGATTTATGTTTCTGCCACTCAGAAAAAGTCTGGCGGTGAATATGAATGGAAAGAACTGAAACAGATTTTAGCCCACAAAGTGAAACAAGTGGCCCTGGCTCCGGCTAAAAGTTCTGACTCTGTTAGTCAGAAAAAGTTGGATCAGGCGGCCTTAGCTGGCTGGGTGGTCGGGGATGGCTACTATAACCAGTATGGAAAAGATAGAAGGAAAACGGTGTTAGAGGTGTCAACCATTGACGATGATGAGTATAAAAAGATGACGGGTTTGTTTTCCCGTTTGTTTGGTAAATATACAACCCAAACTCGGAAAAGCATTGAGTCAAAATATCGCTTGGTTTGTCTTGATTCTAAGGCCGTTAATCAATTTGTCCAAGCCTTTGATTTAGTCAGGACCCCTTCGGCTGCGGATGTTCCTGGGTTGGTTAGGCGCGGGACAAAAGAGGAAAAAATTGCCTTTTTACAGGCTCTTTTCCAGGCCAGTGGTGATGTGCACCAACATATTGGAAGAGATCGAAACGATGGAGAAGTTGTTTTGTTCTCCCCGTCTTTAGATCTAATCCACTCAGTCCAGGTTCTGCTTTTGGGATTGGGGATTTATTCCAATGTAACGGTTAGTCGTAGTCAGCAGCCAGAACGGAAAGTGGGTTGGCGGTTATTTATTGCTTTAGGTTCAGAAAGAGAAAAATTTGAGAATTTAATTGGTTTCGTCTCTCGGGATAAAAGAGAAAAGTTAGCTAAATTAAATAAGAAAACCACCAAACAAATAAAATCTTTAGTTTCAGAAGAAACAGTGGTGGCCATTGAGTATTTGGGTGAAGAAGAAGTTTATGATATTCAAACTGCGAGCGGTCGGTTTGCCGCTAACGGTGTAATTGTTCACAATTGTTTCATTCAGGCCATTAAAGATGACTTGGTAAATGATGGCGGTATCATGGATCTTTGGGTCAGAGAAGCGAGATTATTTAAATATGGTTCAGGCACTGGGACAAATTTTTCTTCCTTGCGCGGCCGAGGGGAACCTTTGGCTGGAGGGGGTGTTTCTAGTGGTTTGATGTCTTGGTTACGGATTGGTGATCGCGCTGCGGGGGCGATAAAATCTGGGGGCACAACTCGTCGAGCGGCCAAGATGGTGGTCTTAGATTTGGATCATCCAGACATTGAAACCTTTGTGAACTGGAAGGTGAACGAAGAAAAAAAAGTTGCTGCCCTGATTGCTGCTGGTTATTCTTCTGATTATGAAAGTGAAGCCTATCAGACAGTTTCTGGACAGAATTCTAATAATTCAGTACGTGTCCCCCATCGTTTCATGCAAGCTGTCCAAGAGGACGGATCTTGGAATTTGACCTGGAGAACAGATGGATCGATTTGTCGGACCTTGAAAGCTAAAGAGCTTTGGAATCAGATTGCTTTTGCGGCCTGGGCCTGTGCTGACCCTGGAGTCCAGTATGACGGGACAATAAATGATTGGCATACTTGTCCGCAATCCGGGCGTATAAATGCTTCTAATCCTTGCTCAGAATACATGTTCGTGGACAATACGGCTTGTAACTTAGCTTCTTTGAATTTGGTAAAGTTTTTTGATGCCAGATCTCAGACCTTTTTGATTGAAGAGTTTAAACAGGCAGTCCGGATTTGGACGGTGATCCTGGAAATCAGTGTTTTGATGGCCCAGTTTCCCAGTAAAGAAATTGCTCAGAATAGTTATGATTTCAGAACTCTTGGTCTTGGTTACGCCAATATTGGTTCAGTAATGATGATGATGGGTGTTCCCTATGAGTCTCCGGAAGCGACTTCTTTTGCTGGGACAGTATCAGCTCTGATGACCGCGGAATCTTACAAAGCCAGTGCTGAGATGGCCAAGCATCTCGGCCCCTTTCCTAAATTTGAGTATAACCGCAGCGATATGTTGCGGGTGATCCGCAATCATCGGCGGGCCGCTTTTCATGCAGATGATTCAGAATATGAGAAATTGACGGTTGTACCTAAGAGTATTGATCCTAATTATGCCCCAGCTTATCTTCTGGCCGCAGCTCGAGAAAGCTGGAATGAGGCCTTAGCCTGGGGGGAACAGCACGGCTATCGCAACGCCCAAACCACCTTATTAGCGCCAACCGGCACGATTGGATTATTAATGGACTGCGCCACTACCGGAGTCGAGCCAGATTTTGCCTTGGTCAAATTCAAGAAATTAGCAGGAGGCGGGTATTTCCGTATTGTAAATGAATCTGTTCCGGTAGCATTAGAGAATTTAGGTTATAAGGCTAATGAGATTACGGATATCTTGAATTATTTGCGTGGTACCGCGGATATTACTAATGCGCCAGGGATCAATGCCAAAACATTGGGAGCTAAAGGTTTTTCTCCAACAGATTTGTCGGCAATCAATAAAGCTTTGGCCGGAGCTTTTGAGTTGAAGTTTGTCTTCAATGTCTGGACCTTGGGAGAGGATTGTTTAAAGCGTTTAGGTTTTACCAGCGAAAGATATAATGATCCGAATTTCAATTTATTATCAGCCCTGGGTTTTACCGATGAACAGATTGACAAAGCAAATGAATATGTTTGTGGAGTAATGACAATTGAGGGTGCCCCTCATTTGCGGCCAGAACATTATCCGGTTTTCGATACTGCCAACCGTAATGGTAAAAAGGGGCAGCGCTTTATTCACTATCTCGGTCATGTCAAGATGATGGCCGCTGTGCAGCCTTTTCTTTCCGGGGCGATTTCTAAGACAATCAACATGCCACATGAGGCTACACTTGAGGATGTGAAGTTTGCTTATGAAGAATCTTGGCGTCTTGGCCTCAAGGCAGTTGCTTTATATCGGGATGGTTGCAAATTGAGTCAGCCCCTTTCTACTAGTTCAAGTAAAAACAAGAGCGAAGAAAAAAAAGCTGAAGAGAAAGAAAATAGAGAAGAGGAGAAGGTGGTTATGGTGAAAGAGGAACAAATTAAACAATTGGCCAAAATGGTAGAAAGCGATGACATGTCTGAAGCCATTAGGCAGGCCAGTCAAATTTTGAGCCAGCACGTGAGTCAAAAAAGTGGAGTACACACTCCCATGGAATCATATGGCAAGGATGGTCAGGTGCGGGAACGGCGGGTGTATTTGCATGGGGAGAAGCGGGCAGTACCAGCCAAACGTGGCGGTATTACGGTTTCAGCGAAAGTCGGCCAGCAACAATTGTGGCTGCGGACTGGTGAATATCCGGACGGTCGTTTGGCAGAAGTGTTTGTCGACATGTATAAGGAAGGAGCCACGGTTCGCAGCCTACTTAATATGTTTGCGATTGCGGTGTCCATGGGCTTGCAATATGGTGTGCCTTTGGAAAAATATGTAGAGAATTTTACTTTTACCCGTTTTGAACCGGCCGGTTTTACTGACCATCCCAATATCAAGAATTGTACTTCAGTGATCGATTTTGTCTTCCGAGTATTGGGGATGGAATATTTGGGCCGAATGGATTTTGTGCAAGTGCCGCCTAAAGGTATCCAAAAAAAGAAATTTGAGAACTTGGCAAAATTAGCCGAAGGCCATCTCAATCAAAATACCATTGATTTAGCGCCAGTAACAGAAATTGAAATTCAAGCTCCGGCTGAGGATCAGGCCACCCTGCCAAACTTTGAGGAAGAAAAGAAAGGTGGGGCAGTGGATTCGATGGATAGGGTTTTGGAAGATATGATGGGAGATGCACCGGCCTGTCCTACCTGTGGCCATGTGACCGTACGCAATGGGAGCTGCTATAAATGTCTGAATTGCGGTGATTCATTGGGGTGTAGTTAAGGGGAACTCATAAAATATGGCCAGCTGGCCATATTTTATTGCTCTCTTTTTCTTTTCATGATTTAATCAGTCTATATGAAGATCTATACTAAAACTGGAGATTGTGGCCAGACCAGTCTGTCCGGGGGACAACGAGTAGATAAAGACTGTCAAGAAATGCAGGCTTTGGGCGAGATTGATGAATTAAATACCCAGGTGGGTTTTTTATTGGCTCTGGTGAAGACTGATCTAGTAAAAAAAGAACTGGAGGATATCCAGAATAATTTGTTTGTTATTGGGGCTCAGCTAGCGGCAGTACAGACTCCTTTGAATCCCCATCCTCGGCTCTCCGTTGAAGTGGTAAAGTTTTTGGAGGAAGCCATTGATCATTATCAGAAATTATTACCAGAGTTGCATCATTTTATTCTTCCTGGTGGAGTGATGGCCGCTAGTCAATGTTTTGTGGTTAGGGCAGTTTGTCGACGAGCTGAAAGACAGGTCGTCCAATTATCACGGAAGTATGAATTACCAGCCGAGATTGGCCAGTACTTAAATCGTTTGAGTGACTATTTTTTTGTTCTCGCCCGTTTTTTGAACCAGCAAGAAAACCAACCAGAAAAAATTTGGCCGGGTGATTCTACTTAAGGTGGGAGAAGGTGAGACTCATAATAGCGCGATAGATGGAGCCGCGCGATACCATGCCTACGACCACACCCCCATCCATGACTGGAACGCGATGAATACCGGTGGCCACCATGAGCCCACCGATTTTTAATATATGAGTATCAGGAGTGGTAGAAATAACGCGGCGCGACATGACCTCTTCAATTTTTTTATCCTTAGCTTCTAATGCCGTGTCTTCCAACTCGGTTTCGCGTAAATAGGAAGTGGGGTTGGCGTAGAAATTTTTGTAGGATGGATAAAGGGCACGGAATAAATCTTTTTCTGAGAGGATTCCCACTAGTTTACCATTCTCCACCACAGGAGCACCGCTGAATTTATGATCAAACAAAATATGAGCGGCTTCTAAAAAAGTCATTTGAGGATTTAGACAAACCACGTCAGTTGTCATTACGTCTTTGACTAACATATTTTCACCCCCGTCTCTCTCCCTTGTTTAATTGTATTATATACCTCTTCCTTGACAGAATCCAAGCCGGCCGTCAATATTTTTCTGAGATGGGGTCTTGCCGAAGAGACAATTATCTGTTATAATCGCCTTGATTTGCCCAGGTGGTGAAACCGGTATACACGAGAGACTTAAAATCTCTTGGTCGCAAGGCCGTGCGGGTTCGATTCCCGCCCTGGGCACCAGAAAATATGGTCCGTTCCCTCAGGGGCGGATTTTGTTTTCTTTTTGTGGGTTTATTTACAGTTGAAAGAGATTAATTGACAGCTGAAATTGAGAGGAATAAAATGAAGACACCCACGTTTTTATACATCAATTGGTTTTGTTGTTCTGTCTCAGTAGTGTGGGAAGTGCAATTGCTAATTTGCTTTTAACTCTTATCAATTGCCGACCGAGGTTTGTTAATAGGAATAAAATAATTTATGTCTTTAGAAAAGGAATCTCGATACCAGCGTCATTTGGAGAATAGGGAAAACACCCAAGAACAGAGAGAAGGACAAGAAGACGCAGAATTAAAAAAGGCCGCTGCCAGGGAACGGGTAGATGTTTTGTGGCATGAGGTAAAAAGTAGTCGACAACAAATGCAGAACATTGTGTTGCATATCCAGCAAGTGATGCAATTAGTTAAAGAATTGCGGCAGCAGCTAGGACTTAAAGAACAGACAAAAGAGGTTGCGTCCGTGGTTGAAGATCAGAAAAGGTTTGGAGAGTTGCGGCAAAAAATTTCTGGTTATCTGGAAGAAGTGGAAAAAATGAAAGGTGATTTGATCCAGGAACAAATGGCAGAATTAAAGAATGGGGTGGGGGTTGGCCTGTCTACTGCTGAATTGGAAGGGAAGGCGACGGCTTTGGTAGAAGATATGTTGATGAAAATAAGAGAGTAAAAACTACCCCGGGAGGGTAGTTTTATTTTTGCCTGTCTTATCTCTAGTTATGATCTAACTGGTGTTGATAGTGGTGTTCGTAAATGGACATGACCGCGAAAAAAAGTGAAGCCAGGACTGGACCAATGACAAAACCAGATATGCCAAACATCATCAGACCACCTAAGGTGGTAAAAAGAATTACTAATGGGTGTAGTTGAATGTCTTTGCCCACGAGAAGCGGGCGAAGCAGATTATCAATTGTACTGATCAATAATGTTCCGACGATGAGGATGGTCGCTCCTTCCCAAGTGTGGCCAGTGGCCAACATGATTACTCCGGCCGGTAACCAGATGAGGAAAGAACCAACGGCCGGAATGAGAGAAAGGAAAATCATGATAATGGCCCAGATCAGTGCCCCGTTAATTCCCGTTATCCAGAATACTAAGCCACCCAAAACACCCTGGATGACCCCCACGAAGAGGTTGCCTTTGATGGTGGCTCGAGCAGTGGAAGTAAATTTTTCGGAAAGCATTTTTTCATATTTATCCCCCAAAGGCGAGAGGCGGATCAGTCGTTTTATAATTTCCTGACCATCGCGTAGAAAATAAAAGAGGGAATAAAGCATTAAAAAGAATAATAAAAAGAAGCGTAGGGAATTTTGGGTAAAACTTTTTAAGCTGTTGAACAAAAAAGCACTAACGCCCCTGGCTATCGTCGTGGCATATTGAGGCCAGTCATTTTGAATTTTGATAATCAAGGGTTCTAATCGGGTATTATCTAGTCGTTTGGCTAAACCTTCTACCTGGGCACCCCAATCAGTGTTAGAAGCGGAGTAATATAGGTCGATTGATTCGTTAAAAACAGCGAGACCGAGTCCAGTAAGAGGCAGGAAAAGAATGGCAATGACTAAGATGACTGTCAGGATAGCGCTAATGTTTTTATTTTTGAGGTGTCTAGTAAAAAAAATGTAGGCTGGTGTAAAGAGTATGGCCACAATGGCGGCCCAGAAAATTGGGTAGAGAAAAGGTCGGATCAGATAGATGACCCCCAGGCCTAGGAGAATTAATAGAGAGAAAAAGAAAACAGAACGGACTTTGTCAAAACTAGCGTTGTTGTTTTTCATAGTGTTAATAATACTAAGCTAATTTTACCAGATTTTTAGAGAAAACGAAATATACACACCGAGTTTGACTTTTGGTTATCAATCTGGTATACTGAATAGCGAAACATAAGGTTTCTTTACGCGAAGACCATTTCCTCGCGTCGAGGGCGACAGAGCCCAAAATTTATTTATGGACCTTGAGAGGTCTGACAAGGAGGACCCTTATCCTAAACGAACAACTGGAAAGTTCCAAGCGACACTCTCGTTTGGTTTTTTTGTTGTCTAAATTATGCTCAACCTAGCCTTTTTATACAATGTCAGGCATGTTTATCCAGATCCAGACGATCCCCAGGCCCAATTGGAGACTGATTTTGATGATCCGGAAACAATTGAGCATATGTTGCGGTATTTGAAGGAACTGGGTATAAATGTGATCCCGATTGAGATGGATGATAGAGCTTATCTGGAATTGTACGAAAAACGTAATCAAATAGATTTAGTCTTTAACTATTCTGAAGGACTGCGCGGACGAGACAGGGAGTGCCATTTACCGGCCATGTTGGAGATGCTGGGACTGCCTTATACTGGCCCTTCTCCCTTGACCCAAGCTTTGGTATTGAACAAGGCCAGGACAAAAGAAATTTTAGCCTATCACGGTATCCCAGTCTTGCCTCATCAAGTTTTTCGGACCGGCAGGGAAAAATTAGTAGACGAGTTAAAGTTCCCCTTGATTGTCAAACCAATAGCCCAAGGTTCTTCGGCCGGTATTACCAACGCCAGCGTAGTTCATAATCAGTTGGAATTAGAAAATCAAGTAAACTATGTTATCTCCAATTTCAAACAGGAAGCCTTGGTTGAACCGTTTTTGACTGGCCGGGAATTTTCCGTACCTATGCTGGGTAACCCCCCCCGGATTCTTCCGTTTATTGAATCTGATCATTCAGTCCTTCCGGGTGGATTGAATCATCTTGATTCTTTAGAAGTGAAGTGGATTTTTGAAGAAGAGGGTGATAAAGCGGAGAATCTGAAGTGCCCAGCCAATGTGCCTAAGGAATTAGAAGAAAAGATTAATAAAATTTGTCTAGAGGCATGGCGGGTATTGGAGCTAGCTGATTTTTGTCGAGTGGACATTCGCTGTGATGCGCAGGGTCAGCCCTACTTTTTAGAAGTGAATTCCCCTTCTGGTTTAATTCCTCCAGAAATCTCTCGCTCATATTTTCCTACTTCAGCTAAGGTCGCTGGGTTGGAGTATGGCGATTTGTTGCGCGAAATCATTAATGCGGCGATTACCAGACATTCTTTAGAAAAAATATAATATAAAAATATGTTAGCCACTAGGCTATCTCCCCATCTACTTAAGCTCACCAAAACCTGTCCAGCGATCCATCGTCAGTTTGTACCTTCGAGTTGCGAAGAAAAGGAGGAAGGGCAAGCTTCGGCTGACCCTCTTCTTGAAGAACAACATACCGTGGTGAGGGGTTTGGTTCATAAATACCCCAATCGTGTTCTAGTTTTGCTGACTATGAATTGTGCCGCCTATTGTCGTTTTTGTACGCGCCGGCGCAAAGTATCAGACATTGAGAAGGGTTTTTTGACTGACAAGGATTTAGGAGCCATGGCGGCCTATATCAAAAAGCATCCGGAAGTAAGGGAAGTCATTTTTTCCGGAGGTGATCCTTTGACTGTGCCAGTAATTTTGAAAAAAGCAATAAAGAAAATCGCCGCGTTGCCCCAGATTAAAATTGTCCGGGTTGGTTCCCGTTTGCCAGTGTCTGATCCCAAAAAGGTGAATACAGCGGTAATCAATGCTTTGAAAGGGGTAAAAAATAAACCGCTGTACATCATGCTTAATTTTGAACATCCGCGGGAAATCACTCCGGAGACAGTCAAAGCAGTAGCCAAATTACAAAAAGTTGCGGCCGGATTGTTCTCCCAATCTATTTTCCTCAAAGGAGTAAATGATTCAGCCAATGTTCTTTATGAACTTTTCAGCCGTTTATTAGAAGTCGGCGTTAAGCCATATTATATTTTCCGTTGTGACCTAGTCAAAGGGGCGGAGCATTTTTTGGTTGATTTCAAAACGGAAGTGAAGATTTTTACCGAACTTCGTCATCGGCTCAGTGGACTGGCCTGTCCGATGTATGTGATTGATACTCCCCACGGTTCTGGTAAAATTCCAGTGCCCACCAATGATTGGGAATTTGATCATGATCATTATCAAGATTTTGCCGGTCAAAAACAAAAGGTGCGTTAGAATTCAGAATAAATAAAAAGCGTCTCGGTTGGGACGTTTTTTTGTCATATAAAAACAGCGACCCCGTGCCAACCAAGAAAAACGGTCGGCACGGGGCAAGACAGGCGCGGGTCAGAGAAAGACATGGACCCGCAAAAAGAACTCGGGCTTGATGACACCCCTCAGCTCGCGGGTATGGAGGGAGAAATCTGCTCCGATGTGGTTGAGCCGTAGTAGCAGATTGGGCCCCCCACCGTTGCTCCAGGGCGCATCTTTGAAATCGCCCCAACCTTCACCTTCCACTCCCGCCTGGAGCCAGTCGAGGATTTTGTACTCGGC